>OMCS01000051.1_pt1 | contig 67388 bp, 74 predicted proteins | sample 1674241 | NCBI WGS metagenome assembly OMCS01 (sample SAMEA103958153, study PRJEB25191) | human gut metagenome
TGTGCAAGCACGTGGGCTGGATCGAGGTCATGCCCGGCGGCACGCCCCATCCCAACGTACTGAAGGCCGCCGGTCTTGACCCCAACGAGTACACCGGCTTCTATGTCAACATCGGTCTTGACCGTCTGGTGATGATGCGCTACGGCGTGGACGACGTCCGGCTGTTCCACAGCGCAGACCTGCGGTTTTTGAACCAGTTCCGTTGATGAGGGAGGGCTATCGAAATGAAAGTATCTTTGAATTGGATCCGTGATTACGTGCAGCTTCCGGCGGACGCCGATCTGAAAAGGCTGGCTTACGATCTGACCATGTCCACCGTGGAGGTGGAGGACGCCGTGGAGCTGGCGAAGCAATTTGAGCACATGGCGGTGGGCGTTATCAACGCCGTGGAGCAGCACCCCAACGCCGACAAGCTGAAGGTCTGCAAGACCGACATCGGCGGCGAGGTGAAGGACATCGTCTGCGGCGGCACCAACCTCCGGACGGGCATGAAGGTCGCCGTGGCTCTGCCCGGCGCCATGTGCCGCTGGCACGGCGAGGGCGAGCCGGTGGAGATCAAGCAGAGCAAGCTGCGGGGCGTGGAGAGCTACGGCATGATCTGCGGCGCGGCGGAGATCGGTCTTGCCGATCTGTTCCCCACCAAGGAGGAGGCGCACATCCTCGATCTGAGCGATTTTGACGCGCCCGCCGGTACGCCCCTTGCCGACGCGCTGGATCTGAACGACATCATTCTGGAGATCGACAACAAGTCCATGACCAACCGCCCCGACCTGTGGGGTCACTACGGCATCGCACGCGAGATCGCGGCACTGTACGACCTGCCCATGAAGGAGTTTCCCCACTTCGACCGGAACGTGGAGAACACCGCCGGGTTCCGCGTCACCGTAGAGGACACGGAGCGGTGCCCCCGGTATCTGTCCGCCCAGATCGAGGGGCTCAGCGTAAAGCCCGCGCCCTATGAGATGCAGAGCCGTATCTGGCGCGTGGGCATGCGCCCCATCAACGCGCTGGTGGACATCACCAACTACGTGATGCTCGCCACCGGGCAGCCCACCCACGCCTTCGACTCCGACCACATCGCCGGTCACATCATCGTGCGCCGCGCCGGTGAGGGCGAAAAGCTGCTGCTTCTCAACGGCAAGGAGCTGGCTCTCACCGCCGACGATCTGGTGATCGCCGACGACGCGGGCGTGGTGGGTCTGGCAGGCGTTATGGGCGGTGCCAAGGACTCCATCCTGCCGGAGACGGACAAGGTGATCCTTGAGGTCGCCAACTTCGACGCCAAGGGCATCCGCCGCACGGCTCTGCGGTACGACAACCACACGGAGGCGTCCGCACGGTACGAAAAGGCCATCGACCCGGAACGCTGCGACCAGGCGTTTGACCTGTCCATGCAGCTGCTGTCCCAGCTGTATCCGGAGATGAAGGTCACGGGACTGGTGGACGAATATCCCACCCACTTGAAGCAGGCGGAGATCGACGTGGCTCTCAGCTGGCTGGAACGCCGGCTGGGGAAGCGTCTGCTGCCGGAGGAGATCAGGCACAAGTTAGAGCTTCTGGGCTATGCGGTCAGCTTCGAGGGCGACAATATGCACCTTGTGGTGCCCACGTGGCGTTCCACCGGCGACGTATCCATTCAGGCGGACATCATGGAGGAGGTCGCCCGGATGTACGGCTACGAGAACTTCGAGGCGGAGCCTATCACCACCACCTTCGACGGTGCCATCAACCAGCTGGACAAGGATCTGGAGCGGCGCATCAAGGAGTACCTCGCCATCCGCTGCGGGATGCAGGAGATCTTCACCTATCCGTGGATGGACGAGCAGTTCGTCAACGCCGTTTTGCAGAGCACCGAGGGAATCCTGTCCCTGTCCACGCCGCCGTCCCCGGCGGAGCGGTTCGTGCGCTCCTCCCTGCTGCCCAACCTGTGCAAAGCGGTGGTGAAGAACGAGCGGTACTTCAACGACTTCGCCATCTTCGAGACGGCGCAGGTGTTCCGGGACGAGAACTACACCGCCCCCTACGATGCACGGGAGAAGCTGCCCTCCCAGCGGAAGAACGTCGCCGGTGCCTTTGCCTCCACCGACAAGGACATCACCGCCCTGTTCCGGAGGGTCAAGGGCGTGGTGGAGATGATGGCGCGGTACGTGCACATGGAGACGCTGACCTTCCGGCAGGAGGAAAAGCCCGTCTGGGCGGACAACGTGGTGTGGCTGAACATCTACCGCGGTGAGGAGAAGGTGGGCGACCTTGCGCTGCTGGCGAAGAAGGTCTCCATGGCGTGCGGCATCAAGAACCTCAACGTGATGCTCTTCCAGCTGGATCAGGATTCTCTGGTGCCGCTGAAGTCCCGCACCAACACGTTCACCCACATCGCCGAGTACCCCATGACCGACTACGACATCTCCCTGCTGCTGGACGGCTCCGTCCAGTGGAAGGACGTGGTGCAAACCGTGAGCGGCATCAAGAGCGAGCTGCTCCACGGCGTGTCCTTCGTGGACGAGTACCGGGGCAAGCAGGTGCCCGCCGGGAAAAAGTCCCTGACGCTGCGGCTGTCCATCGGCTCCAAGGAGAAAACGCTGACCTCCGCCGAGATCGAGGAGGTCGCCGCCGGTGTGCTGCGGAAAATCGCCAAGCGGTTCGGTGCGGAGCTGCGGCACTAAGGCGCAGATTTCTCTCAGTGTGTGGCACTTTTCCCTCTTTACAGCGGCGGAAAAAAGGCGTATACTAAAGGTAATTCTGAGAGAAAGGCGGTGCCCACATGGACGAGTTCACCAGAAAGTTCAACGCGGCAGAGGATAAGGAGCAGCAGGTGCACTATATCCTGACCTCCGTCTATGAATCTCTCAAGGAGAAGGGGTACGACCCCATCAACCAGATCGTGGGCTATATCCTGTCGGCGGACCCCACCTACATCACCAACCACAACTCCGCACGGTCGCTGATCTGCAAGATCGACCGAGACGAGCTGCTGCAGGTGCTGGTGAAAAGCTATCTGGAGCTGTAAAAATTGCAAAAATGACCGCCTTCGGGCGGTCATTTTTTTGTTTGCGGCGGTTCGACTAATTATTTCCTGCCCCTCGTGCGTTGACAGCCCCCGCCAAATGTGTTACAATTTGGTTACAAATTTTTTCCGGAGGTAGAATCATGGCTGATAGTAAGAAGCCCGAAGGGCTTGTTTATAAGAATCACCCCCTGCGCCGGGTGGATAATTTCATCTACTACGGCAGCATGGCGGACAAGTATATCGTGCTGCTGCAAATTCTGGACACGGTCAAGGAGAAGGACATGGACGTGGCAAAGCGCGTGTCCGTGCAGCTGCAGCTGACCGACCCCGATCTGAAGTCCCGTGACCGGGTGGTGAAGAAGTCCGAGAAGGACAGCCTGTACGCCGCCATGGACGTGGGCTGCATTTGGCTGGAGCGCGCTCTGGCCGGAAAGCTGTAAGTGTGCGCCTATGAGAAAGCTATTTTCTGCGCTGGCTATCGGTCTTGCCTCCCTGCTGGTCATCGGCGGGGACGCCGTGCTGACCGGCGGTGCCAGTGCCAACACGGTGAGCGTACCCCAGGCCGTTCCTCTGACGGTGGCTGCCGCCCCGTCGCTGCTGACCGACCCCATCCTCTCCCCCGACGCAGCGCGGCTGTCCGCCATGGCGGGCGCGGCGGTGCTTGCCACTCAGGAGAACGCCGAGACGGCGGAGGACGCGGCGGTGAACAACGGCGACCTGTCCGCCAAGTCCGCTTCCAAGACCGCCGAGACTGAGGCAAAGACCGAGGAGAAGGCGGAAACGAAGGCGGAAACGGAGAAGAAGGACGAGGCGAAGGAGGAAGCTCCCGTCTCCGAGGCCATTCAGGCATTGGGCGTGGTGTCCGGCACCGGCGTGCGTATGCGTAGCGGTGCAGGCACCGGAAACGACATTCTGAAAACGCTGGACAAGGGCACGGTGGTGGAGCTGACCGCCGTGGAGGGCGACTGGTACCGCGTCTCCTATGAGGGGCAGCGAGGCTATGTGATCGCCCAGTACGTGACGCGCTACGACAGTGCCAGCGGTCTGAACGGCGCGGGCAAGGTCACGGCGGATATTCTGAACATCCGCGCCGCCGCCAAGAGCGGCAGCAGCTCCCTTGCCACCGTGTCCAACGGCACGGTCATCGCCGTCACCGGCATTGAGCCGGGCGGCTGGTTCGCCGTCACCTATAACGGCGTCAGCGGGTACGTGGCGTCCCAGTATGTGCTGATCTGCTCCCCCGCCAAGATCTCTGCGGCGGACAAGTCCGCCGAGACGCCTGCGGAAACGCCTGCCGAGACGCCGGTGGAGACACCGGCGGAGACGCCCGCCGTCTCTGCCTCCGGCAGCAACGTGGTGTCTATCGCCCAGCAGTATCTGGGCACGCCCTACGTGTACGGCGGGGCGGCTCCCGGCGGGTTCGACTGCTCCGGCTTCACCACCTATGTGTTCTCGCAGGTGGGCGTCAGCCTGCCCCACGGTGCCACCAGCCAGCTGAGCCGCGGCACGGAGGTGTCCCGCAGCGATTTACAGCCCGGTGATCTGGTGTTCTTCCAGGACTACGGCGCAGTGGCGTCCCATGTGGGCATCTACATTGGCGGCGACCAGTTCATCCACGCCTCGTCCTCCTACTACAACGGGCATTGCGTGGTGATCTCCTCCCTGACGGAGACGTACTACAATAACCACTATCTGACCGCACGGCGGCACTGAGCTACATAGAAAACAGCACCCACGGCGTATGCCGTGGGTGCTGTTTTTCTGTCCGCTATTTCTCTTGAGAGGGTTCGTCTCCGGCGGTGGGCTTTTCCGCTGCGCGGATGTTTACATACAGCTCCTCCCTGCTGTGGGGGTGGAGCTTCAGATTGTAGAAAAGCATGAACGCCGACACCAGCACCATCACAAGGCTCAGTGCCTGACTGACGCGGATGGGCTGCCCGCCGATGGTCCAATTAAAGAGGTACAGGCTGTCGGTACGCAGACCCTCGATCCAGAAGCGTCCCAAGCCGTACCAGAGGAAGTAGAACCACGTGTTCTCGCCGTCGAAGCGGCGCGCCCTGGAGACGACGAACACGATGAGCAGCAGACCCACCACGTTCCAAAGGCTCTCGTACAGGAAGGTGGGGTGCACCTCCACCAGCGCGCCGGTGTCGGTGGTCAGCTGCATACGCCACGGCAGCGTCGTCGCGCCGCCGAATGCCTCGCGGTTCATAAAGTTGCCCCAGCGTCCCGCCGCCTGCCCGATCAGGAAGCCCATGACCACCAGATCGGTCATCGCGCCCAGCTTGAAGCCCTTTTTGCGGCTGAGGAAAAGCCCCACGAGAAACGCCGCGATCACCGCGCCGTAGATCGCCAGTCCGCCGTCCCAAATGGCGACGGTCTTGCCCCAGTCGAGGGAGCCGTCCTCCCGGCGGAAGCGATCCAGATAGAATATCACGTAGTACAGCCGCGCACCCACAATGGACAGGGGGATACCCCAGAGGACGGCGTCCATGAGGTTATCCTCGGTGATGCCGTACTTCTCCTTCTGGTGCATACAGAACCAGAGAGCCAGCAGCACGCCCAGCGCGATGATGATGCCGTACCAGTAGATGGCTTTGCCCCCGATGTGGAACGCCACGGACGAGCCGGTGAACGCCCAGTCCCCGAAAAGCCCCGGAAAACGGATGGGGCTGTCCGTCATGATCCTTACGTCCATGTTATACCTCCTCAGACGGTGCGATCACCGACAGTGCCATGTGCTGCCGGGTGAAATTGTCACGGAGGAACGCCAGCACGTCCTCCACGGTGATGCTGTCGTAGATCTCCGGGAAGCGGTAGGGGTCGTAGCTCTGGAAGTGTCCCTCCGCCATGGAGACGGCGATGGACTCGAAGGAGTTCAGCCCGCGGAGAGCCGCACCGAAGTTGGCGTTGACGATGCGCTTGTAGTAGTCGCCGTCCACGCCCTCCGACGCAAGACGCTGCGCCTCCGCGATGATCGCCTCCGCCACCGCCTTGGGGTCCTTGCTGTCGCCGCCGGCGTAGACGTATGCCGCGCCGGGGAGAATGTCGAAGGCGGAGCCGAAGGAGCCGTTGATCAGCCCCTGGCTGTACAGCCGGGCGTACAGGGGGCTGGACTCGCCCATAAGCACGTCGCACGCCAGCTCACCGATGGCGGTGAAGCGGTGCTGCGCCTCGCCGCCGTGCTGGGGCGGGCACTTGAAGCCCAGCAGGAACGTGGGCATGGAGACCTCCATGCGCTTTTCCGCGTAGGGCGCGGCGGCGTCGGTAGGCTCCTCCGCGCCGTAGTCCCGGTCGATGACCGTACCGCGCTCCGCAGGCAGGACGCGGCGGGCAACGGACAGCACCTGCTCCGGCTCCACGTCGCCCACCACCACAAGGCACATATTGGCGGGGGTGTAGAACGCCTTGTGGCAGTCGTACAGCGTCTGGGCGGTGATGTGGCTGATGCTCTCCACGCTGCCCGCCACCGGTGTGCGGGCGGGGCTGTGGCGGTACAGGGACTGCATCAGCTGCTTATAGACCTGCCACTCCGGGTTGTCCTCGATCATGCCGATCTCCTGACCGATGATGCCCTGCTCCTTCTCCACGCTCTCCTCCGTGAAGTAGGGGATGGAGACGAAGGAGAGCAGGATCTCCAGATTCTCGTAGAACTTCTCCGTGGAGTCGAAGTAGTAGCAGGTGATGGCGTTGGACGTGAAGGCGTTAGGCTCCGCGCCGTTCTTCGCCAGCTCCTGTAAGGCGTTGCCGTCCTCGGTATCGAACATCTTATGCTCCAGATAGTGGGCGATGCCCGCCGGGGTGTCCAGCCACTGTCCGTTCAGCTGAAAGCGCATATCCATGCCGCCGTAGCGGGTGGCGAACAGCGCGTATTTGCGGGAAAAGCCCTTCTTGGGCACGATGCACACGGGCAGTCCGTTGTCCAGTGTGACGTGTATCACTTCCTCGCCGATGCGGGGGTACAGCTTCTTATCCATGTTATGCCTCCTCCTTTCCGCGCAGGAAGTACACGGTGTCGGGCGTCACCGTGCGGGCTGCCGCCACGATGCGCTCCTTCGTCACCTGCTGCAGCGATGATGCCAGCTCCTCCGGCGTTTCCGTCGCACCGGAGGCGATCTGACCCAGATAGAAGTTCTCCAACGCGCCCTGTGAGTCCGTCAGAGACAGCAGTGAGGTGCGGATCGCCTGCAGCGCGCCCTCCTGCTCCCAGTCCTCCCAGTCCCCCTGCTGGACGGCGTGGAGCTGGCGTTCGATCTCCTCCTCCGCCCGCTCGAAGTCCGTGACCTCCACGCCGCTGGACACGGTGAGGATGCCCTTGCTGCGGGCGTAGCTGCTGGAGGCGTAGTAGCAGAGACTGTGCTTCTCCCGGACGTTGAGGAACAGCTTGGAGTTGCTGGTGCCGCCGAAGATCAGGTTTGCCAGCACCATGGCGGGGTAGTCGTCGCTGGTGCAGCGATAGCCCATCGCCAGCTTGCCCTGGGTCACGTCCATGGTCTCGATAATGCAGCGGGGCGTCTCCGGTGCCGCTGCGCGGCGCACCGGCGGCAGCGGCGTCTGGCTGCCGCGGGGCAGCCTCGCCAGTGCCGACAGCACGGCGTCCTCCACGCGACGTTCCTCCGCGCCGCCGCAGTAGATCAGCTCCACGCGGCTGGACGCCATCAGCTCCTGCCCGTGGCGGTAAAGCGCATCGGCGGTGATGGCTCCGGCGGTCTCCTCGTCGCCAAGGCGGAGGACGCTGTACGGCTCCCCGGCGCACATCTCCTGCATAAGTCGGATGTCCGCCCAATCGCGCTTGTCGTTTTTCAGGGCGCGGATGGCGTCGATGAGGTTGGCTTTTTCGCTGTCCACGTACTCGCTGAGGAAGCAGCCGTCACGGGTGACAGGCTCCAGCAGCAGCTCGCCCAGCTGCTGCGCCACCGGCTCCAGCAGCTTCTCGCCGTGGGGGGTAAAGCCGTCGTCGATGAATCCGGCGGCAAAGCCCACGCACTGACGCTCGCCCTTTTTGCGGACGGTGTAGTCGATGTTGGCACCGTAGAGGGTGTCCAGCGCGGCGGAGAGGCTCTCCATATCCGGGCAGCGGACGGTGCCGCGGCGCAGCACGGCGGGGAGCAGTGCGTTGGCGGACGCGGAAGCACGATCCAGCCCCGTGACGAGGTTCAGCGTCAATCGGCTGGTTTTGAAGTGTTGGGCGGGCAGATACGTCAGGAACACGTCCTGCATGATCTCCCGGCGGTTTTCAAACATGGCAATACCTCCGGTATATACTCAAATATTTTTTCAGCGTATAGTATACACCAAACCGTTCCAAAAGAAAAGGGGCGTTTCCCCAAATTCGGACAGACGGGAAATATCCCCCGGCGGTGCCGGGGGATATGGCTCACATATTCTTTTTGATGGCGGTCAGCGCGTTTTTTTCCAGACGGGACACCTGCGCCTGGGAAATGCCGATCTCGGTGCTGACCTCCATCTGGGTCTTGCCCTGACAGAACCGCAGGGCGAGGATGCTGCGCTGGCGATCGTCCAGATGGGAGATGGCGTCCTTCAGCGCGATGCGGTCCAGCCAGCCCTCGTCTGTGTTTTTCTCGTCCCGCACCTGATCCATGACGCAGACCGTGTCGCCGCTGTCGGCATACAGCGGCTCGTACAGGCTGACCGGGTCGCTGAGGGCGTCCACAGCGAACACCACGTCCTCCCGCGGGATGCTCAGATATTGGGCGATCTGCTCCACCGTAGGCTCCCGCTGCGTCTCCGCCAGCAGCGTCTCCCGCGCCTTCAGCACGCGGTACGCCGTGTCGCGCATACTGCGGCTGACGCGGAGGGCACTGTTGTCCCGCAGGTAGCGGCGTATCTCCCCCACGATCATGGGCATGGTGTTGGAAAGGAGAAAAAAACGACCCTTTTGCTGGAGTTGGATTTAAGTTTTTTTGAAAAGCAAACGCGCCTCAGAAGAGGCGCGTTTCTAATTTTTATGCGCCTTTCCTTTTGAGAATTTTACTATCTTTCTCAGTATGGAAAGTGTAGTAAACCTCAACACGTCCGTTGTGATGCAAAATAACCTTCTCAACACAATCACGAACAAGAGTTTGGCGCTCCATAGGAGTAAGATGGGGCCAGAGGTCTCCAATAGTCTGAATTTTCTCACGGACGTAGTTGATGTGCTCTTCCTTGAGTTTCTGCGTTTCCTCGCTTGCAAGCTGTCTCTGCAATACGTGGAGCTGTCCTCGCACATCCTCAATGCGCTCGTACACCATGGGGTCTCCGATGTCGGCATAGAGCCCATATAGGCGCCTGAGAGACTCCTTCAGCTCATCTATCCGGTTCGTCAGGATTTCTGCTGCACTTGCAGGCACGTGGGTGTCGTCAAAATCGTCGAGAGAAATGTCAGTACCAATGTCAAAAAGTTTTGAGATAACAACCTTCTCAAGTTCTTCTGCGCGAACTCCCTTGTTCGGACAATCGGGGTCCTTGACCATGTTCTTTTTACACGTGTGCGAGTAGCAGACGATACGGAGATACTTCCCCCACTTCATGTACCGCATTCTGGCTCCACAATCTCCGCAGAAAACAAGCCCGGTAAGAAGATAATATTTATTGTTGCCGCACACTGCGAGGTTTTCCTTCCCACGGCGTTCCATTTCTGCGGCCACGAGCATGAACCGCTCTTCATCAATCAAAGGCTCGTGGAAACCCTTATAGTCTTTACCTTTGTAGTTGATGTAGCCGCAATATGTGCGCTTGGTGAGAATATTCCTCACGAGCTGTTCGCAACTTAGTCCGAGCATATCCGCAATTTTCTGGCAACTGTAGCCCTTGATGTAGAGGTCGTAAGCCTGCGGCACTTTCTGCGCGTCAGCATTTGGGATAAGGGATTTGCTTTCCTTGTCATAATCATAGCCAAACGGAACTTTTCCGCCGCCACGCCAATACCCCGCACTTACACGACCCATCATTCCAATGCGGGTTCGCATATAGATATTCTCGCGTTCCAACTGGGCGAAGACGCTCAAAATGCCTATCATCGCTCGTCCATAAGGAGTGGTAGTGTCGAGGGCCTCGGAAATGCTTACAAAATCCACCTCGTTCGGAAGAAATACATCTTCTATTAAATAAAGAGTATCCTTCTGACTTCTGGAGAGGCGGTCCAGCTTGAAGACGACAACCGCCTTCAGCTTCCCTTCCATCGCATCGGATATCATTTCCTGCATTGCCGGTCGATTTAAGTTGCTGCCGCTGAATCCGGGGTCCGTGTAGAATTTCGCGTTCTCCCAGCCTTTTACGGTACAAAAGGCCTGCAATTTGGCTGTTTGGTCAGGTATAGAATATCCCTGCTCCGCCTGTGCATCGGTAGACACGCGAACATAACAGCCGACGACTTTTTCTGGAGACGTATCTTCCATCAGGTCCTTTAACCCCAAAAGAGACTTGCTTTCTTTCTTGCTTTTCGCGTTACTTGTTGAGTTTCTTGGTTTTTTTATTATGTTTTTTGTTGAGTTATTTTTTGCGTTTTCTTCTTTTGTTGTTTTCTTCTTTCTTTCTGTAGGCATAAGTCCCCTTTCCTATAAGTTACGCCCTCTGCAAAGACGTTCACCTATATTATACAACCCACATAAAAAAATGACAAGTCGTAAGTTCTTGGGAAAAATGCCCATCAGGGAGTATCCTGATGGGCGTTCGCGGCATCTTCAAGCCGCTTCCAAGTCCTCCTGAAGAATGATTGCAGTAAAGAGTCGCTGTAAACCATTCCGGCAAAGGATTCTCGTTCTTCATACTCCCCATCAACAGTTATATATCTGCTCGTTTCTAACTTGGGGTCTATGGTTTCAACGGGACGTGCCATTTTTATCATTTCCTTTCAGAACTGGGATACGTAAGATTGGATGCGCCGCCGCACAACCAACCTCAAATATCCTTCAGCATCAGCGTCCAGCGGTTAAACCGGAGTAAAATACGCTATGACGACGTTTTGCCAGCCGTTGTAACAGGTGTAAAGGGTAATTCCTCCACTGTTGTTGTACGCAACATCGTTTCCGTCATTATCAGTCAGTTCCGTGCCTTCATTGTGCCCATACTCCACCCCAGTACAAACATATTCTGTTCGACTGTTTCCGTAATCCATATATCCCACCGCACCAACCGCGCAGTTGGCTATGGCAGAAAAGCCCTGATAGTTGTGGTCTGCAATGAGATACTGGCTCCCATACGCACTGTAGCCGGCACTATCGGCAGCGTCACAAATTGCCTGTCCGTACTCGAAAGAATCGCTTCCAAGCACATAGGTGAAACAAGCGACATCTATTCCAATAGAAGGGATAGACCAACGCCCAACGGCACCTCGCTGTTCGACAGCGTAAACGGCACACCTATTCTGCGAGTGCCCTGCGCTGCTGCAATAGCTGCAGGCTGCTGCGGTTTCCGGTGCGGGCTCAGGCACGGGGGTCGCCACAGAGGGTTCGCCCGCAGGGGTAGGAGTCTCCCCCGGAGGCGTGTCTGAGTCCACTTCACTTACAACATTTTCTTTTGTGAACCACTCAGGAGGCCGGTATTTATCTTCCTCAGCAACGGCGTCAGCGGACACAGAGAGGTCATCAGTAAAGTAATCGAAAGGCACCGAAGCCTCTGCACAAGCCATATGTAAAGATGATGCACTTACCAGCAAAAAGGCAGCCAGCGTAACAGCGCGGCGGGAAATCTTCTTTGTTTTCATTAAAACTGCACCCCCTTTAAGCAGGCTGGAATGTCACAAGGGCAACATTGAAGTTGTGGTCGAGACAGGTATACAGCGTCAGACCATTGGGATTGAAGTAGGATGTGTAGACACTGTCGCCATCGGCACCAGTGAGATAACCACTGGGGTTACGACCATGCTGGATGCCGGTACAAACATAGGTCAAGACAGAGTCGCCTATGTCGATGTAGGCGTAAGTGCCCTCGGCACAGTTGTTGATGGCGGAGAAGCCCTGATTATTATGGTCGCCAATAACGGTCTGGCCGAGATAGACGATTTGTGCGGCGCTGTCCAATGCATCTGTAACGGCCTGCGCGTAGTTATCGCCTTCGGTGGTGTGCTGCAGAGAGTACCAAGTGACGTCGTAAACAGCCACGTCAACACCGACAGAGGGAATCCGGAGCCGTCCAACGGCGCCATTGTCCACGGCACGGACGGCACAGTAGTCTTTGGTGTGTTCTGCGCTGCCGCAGTAGGAACAGGTGGTTGGAGTTTCCTGAACAGGCTCTTCGGAGGGAGTCGCTTCAACGACGACAGCATCGTCTGCCTGAGGCTCGTCCTCTACGGGAGTTTCAGTGCTTCCATGCTCATCGGATGTCTCGTTTGCTTCGGGAGTCTGAGCATCAGAATTTGCGTCCTTTTCCTCGTTCTGCGCGGCTTCTGCTACTGCCAAAGGCGGAGAGCTTTCACGTGATGCGAAAGCAGGCAGCATGGAGATGGCAAAGAGACCACCGATAAAGGCCAGAATGATAACGGTGAAGAGTGCCCACCGAGGGATTTTGAATTTCGTTTTCATGGTTTTGTCCTTTCTTAGAGTAGAGTGGGTGTCTGGCGCTTATACCGGCGTCCAGTAAGTGATGTAAATGTTGGTCCAGTGGTCAAGGCAGGTGTAGCAAATCACGGTGCCGGAAGAATAGTTGCTGTAGCTCATTATGTTTCCATTTCCATCGAGCATCTTTTCGCCGGTATTGTGTCCGTATTCAACCTGATAGCACTCGTAGTAAGTTGCACCATCACCAAAATCCATGTAGGCTTTTGCGCCAACAGAAATATTGGAAAGTCCACAGAAACCTTGGTTATTGTGGTCCGCAAGAACACCAACGCCGCCGCAAGTCAAGAAAGCTGCACTGTCGGAACTGTCAGTAATTTCCTGAACATAGGATTGGTCTGCATCCCAGTTACACGAGTAGGCCGCTACATTACAGCCAACAGACGGAATCACCCAGCGCCCATAGGCTCCATTGGCAATAGACCTCTTTGCACAGATTGAGGAACTGTGGCTCTCAGAGCCGCAATAGGAACAGACAGCCGGAACAACCTCCTGTACTTCTTCAACGGCGTTGGGGTCATCCTCGGAGTTCTCTGCTTCCGTGATGTCGGAAAGCGGGTCGAGGATTCCTTCCTTCAGCATCAAAACATCTTGCTGTGCTTCTTCTGACAGCTTGGTGTCGTCCATCTGGGCGGCAACCTCTGCTGCAGGAAGTGATTCGTAGTTCGAGCGTTCTTCGGCCTGTGCGAGTGTCACGTTGGTGGAGAGAAAGTAGAAAACGGATACTGCGACGAACAGGAACGTAAAAAGTGCAGTCTTGAAAACCCCCCATTTTACGTGCTTTTTGCTTGTGTTTTCCAAAAATTCTCATCCCCTTTCTGAGCATAAAAAAGCGGAAGGACAGTCTGTGTTAGACTGTCCTTCCTTATAATTCTATACTACTATAATTCGATATTTTGTCAAGTTCTTGGAACGAACAAATTTGCGGAACCGTCGAAAGCCCTGCAATCACTCACTGCACGAGGTCGAAGTAGGCAAGGAAAATACCGCTCCCTCCACCGTAGCAGGTCTTACAGATGAACTCGCCACCGGATGTTGCTCAGATTTTCCACTTGCCGTCCACCACTTTCAGAAACAATATGTTATGGGGTACACAACCTTGTTATTTCAGGGTATTACACACCATAGCCTTTTTTATGCGGTATACAACCCTGTTGTTTCAGAGCCATATATGCCGCTGCCGCAGTTATTCTGTGATACACAACCCTGTCGTTTCAGGGTTCTATATACCCGACACAGGCATATTCAGTTCCCCAAAGGTGCCGGTATCATCTCTCATATGATTACCAGCCAACAGAGTATTCCTGCTTCCACGACGACCATGCATCTCCACAGGCGTTAATTCCGGTTATACCATCCGTACTCGTTTTTAATAGATTTCAAAAGACCAAGTAGGATATTCAGCCTTGAGCAGCTTCCACTTGAGGTTGAAATCCTTTGTAGTTCGATACTTCTGCGTTGTGGTATCGAAGGGCTTCACGTCCTCTACCACACACTTGCCGTCGCGCACATAGACGGCGTCGGCTTTGTAAGTAATACCGGAGACCTTCTGACCACGATACTCGAACTCGGTAATGATGGTCAAAGGCACCTGCCGGCGAAGGTCGTGGATATGTCCGCCGCGCTCCAGAATCTGAAGCTCTTTCCAGCGGTGGTACTCCTTCTTACTGTCATAGACAGCGATAGGGAGTTCACCACTATTGCGGGGCTTACCGAAAAATGCCAGCCCATCGGCGTATTCATAAACCTTTACGTTCCTATATTTTGCGGCCTTATTCGCCTTGGAGCGATGTTCGCGTGTGTTGTTTGCACCGTAAACACGGAGGCGGGGGTTTTTCTTCATCATTGCATTGAACTCTTTCTGAGACATATACATTACTTTTCAGCAGCCTCCTCGAACATCTCCATGCATTTTGCGTAGTTGTTAGATAGCGCATCAAATGAGCAGCTATCGCCGCCGGCATCAGGATGATATACCTTTGCCAGCCGCCGGTAGTGGAGTGTGATTTCTTCCTTGGATATAGGGGGCTCTGCGAAACCGAGAGCGATAAAACAGGCATCTAATGACTTGGAGCGCTTCGGCAGGGCTTTCATGCCGGCCACCCATGTAGACAGGTCGTAGATGCCTCGTTCGACCATACGGGCGAGGTCTTCCAAAGAGAGCACGACCTGTGCAAAGGCATCGGAGCCGTACTGCAGGGAGATGCCGTGCTCTTGAGCGTTCTTTACACTGTGAGAAAAGCGATAATATTCCCCCTTGTACCTGAACTCAACCCAACACTCCTGACGACTCCAGTCGTAGTTGTAGTCGCCTTCTTCGATACCAAGCCGCGCCATTACGCGCACCAACTTGTCCTCATAGAGTTCAGGGGAACTATATATCTTTTTTGAGGCCATCCAGAGACCTCCTTTCAACTTCAAGTTGTCCTAAACGAATACCTACACCCATATCATATATAATCTGGTACACTACCCTGTTGTTTTAGCCCGTTATGTACCTAAAAGGAATAACTGAGGTATCACCCCGTTATTTCAGGCCCTTATACACCTTAGGATTGAAAGTTGGAGCGCGGTTAAGGGGTATACAACCCTGTTATTTCTGGGCTCTATACGCCTGTCTCCTCAAGCGACAGATTATATGGCATACACCCCTGTCATTTCAGGGCCTCATACACCCAACACAGGCATATTCAGTTCCCTTAGCTGCTGGCATCATCTCTCACATGAAAACCAGCTAACAGAGCATTCCTGCTTCCACGATGACCATGCATCTCCACAGGCGTTAATTCCGGTTATACCGTCCGTACTTGCTTTTAGGTATTTAGCGAAAAGCGGCGCAGCCGCCGGAGTAGGGCCTGCGCCGCTGTGTGTCTGCTGCCAAGGCCAACTCAGATGCGGTCCACATTCCCGTTGGCGACAGAATAGACACCGGAAATGTCGATGGTTTCATAGGGCTCATCAAACATTCCCAACTCATGTGCAATGAAAGCGATATGCAGCTCGTCCTCGTCTGCTTCAATGCTCTCGTCCTCACGAGCCCGCTGAAGCAGCTCATTACGGGCAGCGACCCAGTTCTTCTCGATAATTTCGAGATTATTCTGAAGGTGCTCGTCATCATTCTTAATGACCATCACACCAATGACGGTATCGTGGTCATTACTGATGAATACGACGACGGGCTTTTCGGGTGTATTGGTGTTGCTCATTTCTTTGTCCTTTCACGTGCGGCTTTGACCGCCATCTTTTCCTTACACTTTTCGTCAGGCTCCCACCTATTCCAGCGGGAACAACTCTTACAGGGTTCTTTGGTCGTCGTAGTTTCCTTGTTGATGCAATCAAGGCATCCACGGCCAACGTTCACAGCGTCCATCGGTTATTAACCGAAGAAGCCGGAACCGAAGTCGCCACCGCTGTCAGCGGGGAAATTGAAGTTACCACCATAGGGAACTTCCTTGGCGGGAGCAGCGGGCGCAGGAGTCTCAGGAGCGAAACCACCGGCGGGAGCAGGCGCTTCGGGAGCTACAGGCGCAAAATCCTCCTCAGGTTCAGAGACCAGAGGCATGGGGATAGCAGGAGAAGCAGCGGGTGCCGTCTCAGGCGCAGGAGCAGCAGGCTCGGCGGCGGGAACGTCCTCTGCGGGGGTATCATCAGCACCGGACTCGGTTCCATCCACGCGGCTGCGGGCAGCGGTAGCAACGAACTGGCTCAGGTCCATAGAGAACTTCCACTTCTCATGCCGGATGGAAGACACGACGATGTTCGCATCCACGGGGAACAGCTTGCCGCCGTATCTGCTCTTCAGCAGTTTGGCAGCGGACGCCTCGTCCAGCACGGCGGGAAACTCGATGGGGTTCTGGTTGTCAACGTTGATGACTCCATTGACGACAGATACGACGCCATAGCTGACGACGCTGACGGTGAGAGTCCTGTTGATAGAAGGTTCCATATTCTTTATTTCCTTTCTTGTTTTTAAGAATTTAAGAGGAATGTTTTGTCATTTCGACAAAACGCTCCACACAGCGGAGGGAAGAACTATAATTACGAATGGTAAAACCCTGTTATTTCAGGGTGGTGTATACCAAAAGGAGACGCCATGAATTGGTATACAACCCTGTTATTTCCGGGTGGTGTATACCGATCGGAACGCGCTGCCCGGCGGCGAAAGGGGTATACAACCCTGTTATTTCCGGGTGGTGTATACCGAGGCGCTGCAGAAGGTGGCGGACGGCAAGGGTATACAACCCTGTTATTTCCGGGTGGTGTATACCGGCGTGGGTATGGGCATCACCGGCACCGACGGTATACAACCCTGTTATTTCCGGGTGGTGTATACCCAGCACAGGTATTCAGTTCCCAGAAAGTGCTGGTCGCCACCTCTCACATAACAAACCAGCCAACAGAGTATTCCTGCTTCCACGACGACCATGCATCTCCACAGGCGTTAATTCCGGTTATACCGTCCGTACTCGTTTTTATTTCCTTGGCAATGTGTGCAATCATTGCACACTTTATTTGCTCGCCATAGGGCTTTAGGCAGGATTCTGCTCGGAGGCCATGCGCTGACCTTCGGACAGCACGACCTGTGCCAGCGCCTCGTCATGCTTTACTTCCGGTGCTACGGTGGCGGTATCTACATCCACCAGCGTGCGTCCAGCCCAGTCCGCCTTATACTTTATCATACCGGTAAGTTCAGACCAGCCGGCATCGAGGATGCTTTTAGCCTGCTCATTGCCCTCAACTAAGGGCTTAACGGCCACCTTCTCAACGGCAATAAGCTGGTTTGCGTTGACAAGTTCACGGCTGATTTTATGCCGGTAGTCATTGCGCTGATTGGCAATATGCTCATGGACGCCGGCTACCTTGCGCCGCTGCTTCTCGTAGTTGGCAGAGCCTTTTTTCTTACGGGATAGACGCCGCTGCTCACGGGCCAGCCGCTTTGCAGACTTGCTCAGATGCTTCGGGTTCTCATAGTGAACGCCGTTGCTGTCAATAGCCAACTCCTTCAGGCCGAGACTGATGCCCACTTCGCCGTCCACAATAGGCAGCGTGTCTCGCTCTACTTTACAGCAGACAGATGCCCAGTATTTTCCGGTAGCAGACCGAGAAATAGTGACCTCGCGGGGAGACCCTTCGATGGGGCGCCCCGTCCCTCGCCTGAGCTTGTTGATTTTCTGATACTGTCCTCCAAACGGAACTTGAATGTAATCGTCCGTCACATAGATAGTACCAGCGGTCGTAAAACTCTGGGTCGGATGGGACGCGCCCTTAAATTTGGGATAACCGGGCTTCTCCCCCGCTTTAATGCGGCGGAAGAACGCTTTTCGCGCCTCAAACAAATCAATGATGGCATATCTCTCTGCCGTACAGCCGCAGTCCGCAAGCCAAGGCCAGCGCTCCCGCATCTCCGTGAGAACCTTCATACAGTCGAAGGTCGTCATCTTTTCCTGCCGACGGTCATAGATTTTGGAGGTTCGCTCAAGGAAATGGTTCCACACAAACCGGCAGCATTTGAAAGTCTTCTCGATGATTTCGACCTGCTCATCAGTCGGGTAAATGCGATACTTAAACGCTTGAAATGTAGTTGGCATAGAACTCCGTCCTTTCGCAATTAAGTTTTGGCACCTCTCGCAGCAACCATCCAGACTGCGAGAACACCGGACCCCACGCAAACAAGCACAGCATAAAAGGCAGCATCTACGTCTGGAATACGCCAACAACCTCTGCGCTCGGCCCGCGTTTACTTATTTTTCCGGCTTCCCTTGTCCCGCGAACCATGCAGGCGTTCGCAGAGACTTTTGCTCACCTGCTTACGGCTACTGAAAGCGCAGAGTTTCACCCTTATCACGCCACCGCCCGCAAAACAGGTGCAGGCAGCTCGCTTCTCACGCTTCAGGCGACTTTTGCGCTCGCCGATGTTGTCCGAAAAACACAGGACAAATAAGCAGATAAAGAAAAAAGGGACACACTTTACGGTGTCCTTGGAGCGGACGACGGGACTCGAACCCGCAATGACCAGCTTGGAAGGCTGGTGTCTCACCAAATTAGACGACATCCGCGCATATAAAAACACCACAAAAGCACATGGTTTTAATGGAGCTGATGGAGGGCCTTGAACCCCCGACCTGCGGTTTACAAATCCGCCGCTCTGCCAACTGAGCTACATCAGCATAAGTCGTGAAGCCCCCGCACAACGAGGCTGAAAGCACTTTTCAAAAGACCTGTTACACGGGGGCTTCACTTGAAGGAGAATGAGTATGGAATGGAGCTGACGGTGGGGGTCGAACCCACGACCTGCGCGTTACGAGTGCGCCGCTCTGCCTACTGAGCTACACCAGCATTTTGGTGGTGCTGGCAGCCTCCGCTTATCGCAGGTTAATCACGTCTGCACGGAGGCTGCCAGCGCCGAAGAGAGTTGATGTCGGCGGGGTGGGTAGAACGCCGGCTGGCAATAGCGGCTGGAGTTGAACCAACATATCGTTACCTGTGAGAGAGGTACGGCATTACCAGTTATGCTACGCTATCATATTGAGAGATGTTTCTGTGTCCGCTGCTCGTTAAAAAAGACGGAGGCGAAGATAGAAGCAGCGAAAACAGAAGGCGCGTCGTGCGGACTCGAACCGCCAGAACCTCCCCGCATGGAGAACAACGCGAAAGTCGAAGCAGCTCCCGCACACTTCCCTCAGGGAGCTGACTTTATTGTGCTTATGAGTGTAATTAAAGAAAGAAGAAAACGGGACGGGCAATTTAGGCGCTTATTCTTACAATCGCAAGAATATTGTCATTTTAGGCACGAGCCCTTCGAACGAGCCTTTCTTGCCCTGTCCACGCTGTTATACTAACATGAACATATAAAAATGTCAAGTCTAATTATCAGTATAAAAAGCTATACCGCGAGTTTATACGCCGCAAAGCGTGCCGCGCAAACTAAAGCAAGCTGTATTTTACGAAAAAATAGTTGGCAATAATAACGAATATGCAAAAGAAAAAAGGTTGACATCCAGTAAATTTTCTCTCCAACACACTTGACAAAATTTTATGTTCGTGTTTATAATAAGGGTGTGTAAGCCCTCTTTATAAGAAGTAAGCAAGAATTCTCGGTGATTTATTGCCGAGTAGTTCACGAAAAGCACCCCGACACCCTGACATTTTCCCACCATACGGAGGTGAGAACATATATGAAGCTATCCGTCATTGGAGTAAACGCACAAAAGGAAAAGCGTTTCGAGAAAAAAGGTATCCACTCAGCAGAAGACCTTCTGCGTTATATCCCAAAAAGCTATAAGGACTACCGGCAGCTTGCAACGCATCTCATAGATGGTGCGGAGCAGGCTTGTCTTGTGCGCGTAGACGAAGTGAAGTCCTTCGGCCAAGAACTGCGCTATAAGGGTTCTTATGTGCAGACTTCCTCCCATGTCCCTATGATTATCGCACACTGCACGGTGCTTCCAAGCGGAGAAAAACTCGTTATTACATGGTTCCGGCAAAACTACCTTTTCCGCAAGATTTCCACTTGCACAGGGCAGGAGGTTTATGTGGCCGGAAAGGTCGGATACAGCGAGAAATACAACAACTACACCATGACGGCACCGGAGATTTTCGAGCCTGCCTATGGGCAGGCACCGGGCATTCGTCCTGTGTACGCTCAAATCGGAGGCGTGAGCGATGCCTACCTGAGAGAAAAGATTCAGGAGGCTTCCGACAGAACTATCGGGCTTATTGAAACGCTTCCCAATGATTACCTCGACAAAAAAGGTCTTTCAAGCCTTTGGACTTCACTCAAGAAGCTACACTTCCCCGTTACCGAGCAGGATATTAAGGACGGTCAAACCCGACTCCTTCAGGAAGACCTCGTATATTTTGCTATGGCTAACGAATGGGCCGCACGAAAGATTTCTAAGGGTAGCCAATTCTCCGTCAAGACAAACGGCTGGATTGAAAAGATTAAGAAGACCCTGCCCTATTCTCTCACAAAAGACCAGATGGACGCGATTGAGAGCATGACTCAATTTGCAGCAGACGGGCACCGCATCAACGCGCTTGTGCAGGGCGATGTCGGTTGTGGAAAGAGTATCGTTGCATTCTGCCTTATGATGACTATGGCCGAGAACGGGTATCAGGCAGCGGTGATGGCCCCAACGCTGGTGTTGGCGCGTCAGCACTACGAGGACCTCTCTGCTCTGGCAGAACCGTTTGGCGTAAGTGTTGTTTGGCTTGGCAGCGATTTGAAGACGAGCGAAAAGAAAAAAGCCTTGGCCGTCATCAAGGAAGGCAAGGCACAGCTCATTGTTGGAACACAGTCCATCATTGGAGAAGATGTAGAGTATAAAAATCTTGCCTTAACCGTAACGGATGAGGAACACAAGTTTGGCGTTGACCAGCGTACAGCGCTCATCGAAAAGGCTTCAGGCGGTGTTCATTCTATTACTATGTCTGCCACCCCCATCCCCCGCAGTTTGGCTCAGGTAATTTATGGGGATACCGTGCAACTCCACACCATTAAAACGATGCCGGACGGACGTCTTCCGGTTATTACCGGTATTGCCACAAGTAAAGAAAAAATCTTTCGCTTCATTCTGCTGCAGAAACAAAAGGGGTATCAAACCTATGTTGTCTGTCCGCTTATTGATAGAAGCGAGAAGCTGGAAGGCGTACAGTCTGTCGAGGAAGTCAGCGCAGAATACCGTTCTGTTCTGGAACCGTATGGCGTCCGTATCGAAACAGTAACAGGCAAGATGGGAAAGACAGAAACGGAGGACATTCTCTCACGCTTCAAGGAAGGTCAAGTAGATGTACTTGTCAGTACAACCGTTGTGGAGGTTGGCGTAAATGTCCCTACCGCGACAATGATGGTCATTGTAAACGCGGACCGTTTCGGGCTTTCCAGTCTGCACCAGTTGAGAGGGCGTGTAGGGCGGAGCAGCGTACAGTCCTATTGTGTGCTGGAAGCAGGCGCGTCGCCCACGCCGGCTGCGATGGAGAGACTGAACGCCATGGTACAGACCAATAACGGGTTTGAAATTGCAGAGGCGGACCTCCGCATTAGAGGTGCCGGAGATTTCCTCGGCACAGAACAATCCGGATGGAACCGATATATGACCCTTATGATGGCATACCCCGCTGAGTACGAACAGGCAAAGGAGGACGCAAAGACACTTTTGAACAGAGGAAAAGGTTCCTGCAAAATGGTCGATTCCATAATCGCGGGAGGTCAGGAGACCGACAATACCGCAAAGGAGGCATCAAGAAAATGAGTGCTATTTATAAAAGAACAAATCCTACAAAGCCGGCACGAGCTGGAGACGATATAAGGTACGGAGAAAACGTCTCAACAACTGTCTATACCTCTATAGTCCTGCTCCTCCGCAAATTAAGAATTGCGGAGGATGCAGGCAACATGGCAAGAGTAAACAACATTATCACAGACACCACGCCATACAGGGCAGAAATGAAAAAGCTGCGGTTAGCCGAACAGCTTAATTGTCCAGAAGAAAAGCTGCCAGCCCTTTTATTTGATAAAACTCCCGTTACAAACGGAGAAACACAGCGATTTATAGGCTGGCAGGGATTTAACTGGCAAATCGTTTTTCGGATTCTTGCCGAGTTGGACATATCTTACGAGGAAATGATTCGATTCGGAGATAAAAACTTTCCAGCTTTCAGCAGCCTACCGCCAGATGTTCAAGAAGTCTATAATCTTGTAGATAGCTTTCCAGAAACGATAAGAGACGGATGCATAAGAGAGTCAGCTCTCGGCATGATTGATACGATGTGGATACATCAATTCTGGGATGATAAAAAACGCAGCTTATTGCTGCGCCCTTCTGCGCGAGTACAGTACGTTTTTTCCCATAGATGTTCATTTAAGCGACAGGATATTCTCGATTTGGATGAATTGATTCAGTCCGGAAAAGGCAATTTTGAATTAGATGATAAACAAAAGGATGTCATTCACGAGTTGGCGAATATCATGTTGGTGAGACCCTCCTGCTCCACAAGCAACGAAAGAATTCTGCCGCATATAGCGGCTGCCTTTGGCGTCTCTTTACACTGGCTCATGGGGATGCCAAGCACAATGCGACTTTATGCGAAAAACTCTACGACAGAAGATATTGTTTCCGCCTATTATTTCATGTCAACCACCTGCAAAATTGAGTTTAGAAAAGCGCTGCAAAAGTTTTCCGAAAGACTTGAACACTTTAAGGAGGAAAACAAATGAGAAAAAAGGATAGTGCAGTCAACGCATATATCGACTGCAATAAATGGGCGACAAAACTCAATACGCGGTTCTCTTCCGCCGAGAAGTCGGAAAAATTGAATTACAAGGAAATGCTCGGAATATATGCCGAATTCAGCGATGAGCTTACTTTGGTACGCAGGCTTGTTTCCGCGAGAGTGTACGAAGAGCTGTTTGCCATTACCAAAATGCCACGTGTCTATGGAGAATGGAATGTGAAGCAAATTGGCGCAGAAATCGGCATGGACGCAACTAAAATGTCGCGCCTCAAGGAGCCTGAGGACGGTGCGCTTACCTCTGTGGGCCCGTTTGAGTTACGCATTTCGCCTCCAGCAGACGGCAAGCAGACGCGACGGCTGCCCGAAGGGTTTTATGCGTCTGTTGAAGGTCTTTACAAAACCTCATACTTTTTCCTTGACAAGTCCTGCGAAAAAGTCTTATTCGGAGATGAGTGTGCGCCCATCCACCTCCCTCACAACTACTCCTCCCTTTTCTCCCAAATCTCAGCAGTTCCGTTTTCCGATTCCTTGCGGATACAAGTTAAGATTAAAGAAATGTGCAAGCAGTACGAGCAGTACATGGTAAGGGAAACGGCAGACGGCAAAAAGCCAGAAAACTACGTATACGCGGACAGCGCAGGTGCTCCCATTGATTTTCAGGAGCTTTATATAAAGCGGCTTAACGAGAAGATGGAAAATGACTGCTGTAATGCTTCCTCACTGTTCGGCGAAGACGCCAGTGCTCCTTTTAAGAACATGGCAATCAGATGCTTTAGCGTTCCTGTAGACACATTTGAAAAGTCAGATAGGGCAATATTCTTTGACAAGAACGGAACTCTTATGAGACCGGAGAAGAAGTCCGGAAAGAAAGAACCAATGGGAACGACCGGCAATCTTATGATGCTGAGTATTGGCCTTGACACGGCTGTGGACTATTTCATTTCCCCTGATTATACGAAATATTCGACGCTGCTTGCTCGAACAAATGTCCCAGATAAAAGTGGAAACGAGAGGGAGTTCACGCTCGATGAAGGTATGCGGTCAGCCCTTTCTTCAATCCTGATGATTTCTGACGATAACGATAGAAGTGAGGTCGTAGCGGAAGCCCTTTGCGACTGCTGGATGGCACAATACTCCGAGGAAATAAGGTAAAAAAAAAGAGGCAGGCGATAGCCGCCTCTTTTTTCTCTGCCATTGTTGACATTATAAATAATTGTGGTAGTATAATAGTATAATTACGAAGATATTTTTATAAGGAGACTTATCTCCGCTTCCAGTCACACCAAGTATTCAAGACAGTTATCCCAATACAGGGATAGCTGTCTTTTTATATATTTTTTTACATTACAAACACGATAAGAAAGGAGAAAAACATAATGGCACAGGCAAAAATGGTTTTCAGCTATCTCGGCCCCGTTCGTGTCTATGACGACATTACCACAAATAAGTGGGGAGGGACGACTATGGCGGTTTCTGAGAAGCAGGCTCGCAACAACTTGGCTCACCAGTATCGAAAACAGCGCGGATTGCTCCAGTGTGTGCCTGTCAAAATGACGGGTGAGTTGACAAGCTACAACGCACCGATAATGCCGCCGTTCAGGTCCAAGCGGAGACCTTCGTATCGCGGAGGTGAAGCGCAATGATGTGGAATGGAAAGTGGAACGGAGCAAATGCCATCGTAGTTCACACACCGCAGAGTTTTCGGTCGTTCAAGCGAGCTATCCGTTCTCTTGGCGATGTGTGGGCTGACTGGAATCATGTGTATTTCAGTCAGTGCAGAGACTTGTACTCCGCAGCATACCTTCCCTGCTATCCAGACAAGAGTCCCGAAGATAGCACAATCACCTATCACTGGCTCAAGGAAACTTGGTCCAAAGAAGGTCCTCGCGCCGTAGGCATGAACATTCAATAAACGAGGAGGAGAAGCTATGTCTACACCGCTGTATGAGTTAATTGAGAGAGCCGAGCGTATGGATTCCGTCTACTCCGAACGTTACGCTTCCTTCTCTTCTGAACAGGATAGGCGTGCGAAGCAGTGTATTGCGGAGGTTCGCGAAGCTATCGAAGTTCAGCGAAAAATCTGCGAAAGACGACGCCAGCAAGCAGCCGTAATACTGTCTCGGCAACTTTGAAAAGAAAGGAGTAAATTCATCGTGAAAGTTAAAAAGAAAATTCGTTACGCCGGCGAATGCTGCATTTGCCACGAACCCATTGAGGTTGGCGAAGAATATGTCGAGGCACCCTACGAAAACAAACAGTGTCACATCGACTGCATGGAGACAGAGCCGCTTAAAGCGGTTCTGTCTTTTTTCGGCATTCCGTCGTGTGTAACCAATTCTGAAGGAAAGGAGACAAGAATCTATGGGTAGAAATGGAAACATCCGCAGGGGCGATGTATTTTGGGTCAATGCGAAAGAAATCGAAATCTTTTCCCCTTGGGCCCCGGAAGGAAGCCAGTTCCGCGATAAGGACGGACATCCTTCCAATAGCTCTGTTATCAGAGGGCATCGTCCCGCAATCGTTGTATCTTCGGATGACCTGAACCGCTACAGCAGTGTAGTGGAGGTCGTATTTACGACATCATCTCCAAAGATGCAGCAGCCCTCCCATGTGCTCATCACGAGCACGAGCCGCCCAAGCACGGCACTGTGCGAGCAGCCGATGGCAGTTTCTGTCAATGAGCTGGGGGCCTATATCTGCCACCTGACTGAAGCGGAGCTGGTAGACATCGACGCCGCGCTGTACTACAGCATGGGGCTGAGTGCTCGTGTGAACGACAATGATGATAATACATGGCGTGCGCGGTATGAAACCATGCACAGGGCATATTCCGAGATGCTTGTCCATGTCATGCGAATCATGGACAGCAACAACAAGCGGGCCACACCGTACCCCGCAGCCACCGTTGGAAGAAGAAAGGAGCAAGCCGAAAATGAGTAATCCTATCTTCATCGTGTTTGCCTGTGACGCTTGGAAAGCAACAGACTCCATGCGTCTGGTTTCTGCGACGACTTCCCGCGAAAAGCTGAAGGACCTCGTGGCGGCCTGCGTCGAGTCCGAGACGTTTGAGTACGGCGAAGACTCCGTAGAGGCCGCTGCGACGCAGCTCCGCAAGGACTTTGATAACGGATTAAGTATCTACGACATCAACAACAACCTCAGATTCGGTATTATAACCGCTGCCGAGGATGGCGAGATGTAAGAAAGGAGATGTAAAAATGGGATACACTATCATTGATGCCCGCTCATTCATCAAGACAACTCGTGGTATCATTCCCCTTGCCTTGGGTGGCAGCAACAACTGCTCCGAGTTAATCTACGACAGGAATTTCAAGCCGCGAGAGGTTCGCGAGCGCCACTGGTTCTTGCTGGGAAGAATCAATCTTCTGGAACTTCCTGAGGACGAATTTGTGGCGAAGGTGAATACCACCTTCCCCGACACCGATGATGAGTGCTGGAGGATGAACAGCAAGTGGGTCACTTGCTCTCAGGCGCGGAAATGGTTTGCCCGCGCCGCAAAGGATGCCGCCACGCTGGAGGACATCCTCGCCGCCAATCCCGGCGTCAACGACCTGAATGTAGGGCTGATGCCCTATACGTCCGGCGACCATCTGCTGTGGAGGTATGTCAGAACAACAGATGAGCTGGAAGTCTGGCTGGATGAGGCACGGGAACTGGTAAAAGAACACAAGGACCACTACATCTTCATGTCGTTCAGCGGAACACAGCGCGGCGAGCGCCTGCGACCTGCCAGAGCGCGGGATGTAAAGGGTCCGCTTGTCGTGCAAAAGCGCAACACGGGCTATGTGCGTGCGTTTGATAATGTGAATGGAAGAATAACTGTGCATTTCACAAAGGATGTCAGAGATGCCATTCATTACCCGTCTGTGGAATCAGCTACGGCAGCGATGGGGGAGGTTATCAGCGTAATGGGACTTGAGTTCAAGACCGTAACGCGCAAGATGACGGCGTCTCGGCCCTATGTCGTTATGTGTACGGAAAAGGCATACGCAGGGAAGTATGTGAAGAAATCCGTGAAGAACAACCTCCAGTACACGTCCTCCGTGGATGATGCTCAGAGGTTTATCAGTGAGAAAGACGCTGAGGCAAAGATTTCTTCCTTGCGAGGCAAATTTCTCAGCGCACAGTATCTTAAACCAGTTTACGTAGAAGCGTGAACAACAAGCCTAAAAAAAGAGCCGCTATGCGGCTCTTTTCTTTTGCGTCGAAACCGTTGACATTATAAGGAAATGTGGTAGTATAGTAGTATAATTACGAAGATATTTTTATAAGGAGCTTTGTCTCCGTTTTCAGTCACATCATCACATTCAAGACAGTTGTTCTCTTTTGAGAGCGACTGTCTTTTTATATATTCACTACATTTTTGTTCCCGTAAGACCTTATCACAGGCTGGGAGAAAGGAGAAAAATATGGCATATATCTGTGAAAAGCCTGCTGGTTCCTGTGCGTTATGTGAGCATTATCGTTTCGATGAGGAAAAGGGACGAAAAGTGTGCTTTGCCGCTGTGGATAAGTGTGAGGCAGGAAAAAAAGCAGCCGAGCTGAAGGTCGTTGCGTCGAAATCCGGATGTGATAAGGCAGAGAACACCTGCACCTCCTGTGAGAAGTATGTGTGGGACGACAAAGTGGCGCGTTACGTGTGTCTCGAAGGCGAGGACGCAGCGAGAACTGCAACCCTTCCCAGCAGAAGATACGCGATGCTTTTTGTGAACCACTCCCCTATCGGCGAAAGCTCTCTTGTGGATGTGTGTGCGTTGTCCTTCGACACACTGGATGAGACTCGCGTGGGCGTTGAGTTGGTAAAGAACGCGCACACACACGTCAGCAACCAGTTCAGAGGCAGACGCGGTCTTTTCCCGTTTGCCGGTGAAATGCTCTCCGATGAGGAGTGCCGCCGTGTGTTCGGCGCAAAGGTTCTCTGTGCGTTTTCCCTCTACTACACGGATGAGTACGATGCAAGCGTCAAGGCGAGAGCTTTTTCCTACCTCGCGGTAGAGACCGAAAATGCGCGGGATGTTATCCGGCGTCTTCTGCATCACAATTTGGACTGTGGCACCTGCCAGACCTTCGTTGATGAGGGTTGCGAAACCTATCACGACTGCCCTTACCACGGCGAGTGCGCCAAGTTGGGCGATGTCTGGGTAGAAAGAAAGGCGGTGTAAGAATGTTGCTTTCTGTAAAGCTGAAAAACGGACTTACCTCTCTGGCAGAACAGATGGGCATGGACATTACCACGCACCTGAAGAACATCACAGTCAACGGACAGAAGCGTGGCTGCTCTGGCTTCGTGACTTGCGGAGAGAGTTGCGTCTATGTAACCACCGAGCACTCTTGCTATGGACCTATTTCCGACAAATCCATGTGCCGTTATGCCAAGGACACAGAGGATTTCTCCAGCAACGGTCTGAAAAACGGCTATAACCAGTTTGTGGCCGACGATTTCTTGGCCGCAAAAGTCATTTCCATGCTCAAAAACGGCAAAGGCATCCCCCGCTGATGGGGATGCCGGCAGAAAGGAGGCTCCCGTGAGGAAGGACTACATTAGATTTCCCGCAAGGATGAAACAGCTCGTCAGCTTCACGGGCATGACTATTGAAAACAAGGGTAACTGTTATCCTACCGACATCGACGGACTCATTGAGTATCACGACAAGGGGTATGTTTTCTTTGAGGTGAAGCATCGTAATGCCGCAATGCCTTATGGTCAGAGACTCGCGCTCCAGCGCATGGTGGAGGATGCTTCCAGAATTGGAAAGACATCTATCGCCATCGTGTGTGAACATACGGTAGACAATCCCCTCATTCCCGTCACAGTTGCAACGTGTCGGGTCAGGGAAATCTACTATTCTAAGGAGCATCGTTGGCGGGCGCCAAAATACCCCACAATGACCGTGAGACAAGCGGTAGATGGGTTTCTCTACACGCCAAGCGTTCAGCAATACAGAACGCCCTCTGGCGGCATTAGCACCCTCGTGGTGGCTCAGGTAGCGAGAGGAGGGGCTATCCCCTTCCCTCCCGCCTACCCAGCCGCGCAGAGCTACGGTGCCGTGCCTGACACACTGAGGCAGAGCAGTTGAAATCCGCAAAAAAAGAAAGGAGAACAACATGGGAAGAAACAAGGTTTTGTCCCGCGATGAGGTTGTAAAGAACCTGAAGAGACAACTCACCGAGTGTGACATTAACGACATCCCAACGGACGCAATTCGACACTTGCAGATGGCGAGAATTATCTGCGAGTGCAATTATGTGTTCCTCGATGATGTTATCGAGACTTTGGCGAATTGGCTGAAAATGGATACCGGTGAAATTCCAAAAGATGCGATATCGCTCCTGCAGGACGCACTGGATGCCTGTCGCGGAACTGCACCACATAAGCGGCGCAAGGTAAGCAAAAAAGGTTCCGGTACGCCGTCGGAAGTGTTCGACGAGTTCCTGTTTCTTGGAGATGTTACCGGATTGCTCGGCGAATGGTTTGACATGGACACTCAGGATATTCCTGAGACGGCGTTGGCTGCGCTGCATAAGGTCTACGACCTTTGTTGTCAGGAATATGAGTGACCCCCCGTGAAAAGAAAGGAGAAAAACATATGCCCAGAAAGGAACCTTATGAGCGGCGAATCTGCCTCTCACATTGTCCTGTCAAAGAGTGCGACACAGACATCTATCGTGGCTCTCGTTGCAAGGAACTGCGCGAGAAAGCCGGTGTCCACTATGACCCCGACATCTTCAAGGACAAGAAGCCGAAGCCCATTATCTTCAACGGAGAGATGGTTCGAGCCATCCGGGAGGGTCGCAAGACAGTGACTCGCCGTGGTGCATTCCACTTCGCGGGAAAGAGAGCGGATGGACTGTATCGCGACGGAGACGGACGTCTCGTGGCCGCTTTCGCTGATGAGAACACCGTCATTCGCAGCTTCTGTGCTCCGTTTGACAAGGGGGACATCCTGTATGTTCGCGAAACGACCTGTGCCTGCGCCGAGAACCGCTGGCTCTATAAGGCCGATTATTCGGATGAGGATTTGAAAAACTCCCCTGAGGTGAGTTCCCTCATTCACTGGACACCGTCCATTCATATGCCCAAAGAGGCGGCACGCATTTTCCTGCGTGTGACGGATGTGCGGTTGGAACATTTGAATGACATGAAGGACGAGGACTTCACTAAGGAGGGCATCACCTGTGACAGTACCTCCGGCGAGAACACCATGTCCCTTCAGGAGAAGTTTATCGAGCTGTGGGACAGCACGATTCCCGAACACAAGGCCCTGTCAAAGTGGGCCGGAAACCCGTGGGTATGGGTCATTGAATTTGAGGAGGTGAAGTTCTGATGGCAGAGATAGATTATCGTGTGGTGATTCAAGAAAACATCCAGAAGTACAACGGCACCTACAAACCGGCCCCAAACCCATTCGGCGTTTGTCCCACCTGTGAATGTGCCCTCGAACCAAACTACTTTGTGATGGAAGAGGAGATTGTGCAGAACGGGATGCGGTTCAAGACGGGTCGCGTGAAGCGAGCAGTTGACTGTCTTGTTTGTCCAAATTGCCTCAGAATTGAGTGCGTTGACGACAGCTTTGACGGTCCGTGGATGGAAAAAGCCACGTGGAACAAACTTCACGGAGTACCTCAGCTTTGAAAGGAGAAAAAAATGAAAGAAATCCTGTTTCGTGGTCAGGTCCGGCGGCATGGCGAGAAAGTTCGCATGGCAACCGGAGCACCCCTGCCGGGAATTTGGGTTTACGGGGGTGCCGCACGTCCCCATAATAGCCCGAAGGACTTCGCCATCATCTACACGTACTTGTCCGACACGGCTGAAAGCCGCGACGTTTGCGGTGTCTACGCGGATACCGTAACGCAGTACACCGGTATCATCGACAAGGACGGCGCAAAGGTGTTCGAAGGAGACATCGTGGAGACCTTTGAAGGATTCCGCCCCACTCCTCTCTTCAACGAGAACACGGTTGTGTTCCGAAATGGTTCCTTTGGCCTGCTGGTTAGTGAGTCTTTGAAAACAAAAACGGCAGCAGAGCTGATGGACGAGGCTTACGACAACGGACATTTTGTTCCGTTTTGTAAGCTGCTCGGCACCGAAATCCGTGTTGTTGGCAACATCTTCGATGGTATCGCCGATAAGACTGCAAAGAACGAATAACCTTAACTTAAAAAGAAGCTCTTTCGGGGGCTTCTTTTTTTGTACCGTTTCCGTTGACATTATAAAGAATTGTGGTAGTATAGTAGTATAATTACGAAGATATTTTTATAAGGAGATTTATCTCCGTTTTCAGTCACATCATCATATTCAAGACAGTTGTTCTCATTTGGGAACGACTGTCTTTTTATATATTCAGAAACAAGTAAAAACGAAAGGAGAAAACGCATGAAACAAAAGGAGCTTACCAAGTACGAGTGCGATACACACCCGTCTATCCATTATACAGGCAGCGTGCGCGGTATGAAAGCAAGCGGCTTGTGGAGAAAGGACGACGAATGTGTGCGTTGTGGTAATTATATCTACAACCTGTCTATCACACTTGGGCCTTACAAGCAGAATTAGGGAAAGGAGAAAAAATGGATACATCTTCGCTGCACTTTGTTGACAGCACATTGTCTCAGTATCGGAACGAGTTGTTGTTCCACCCCCGCAAGAAGTTGCCCGCAAAAGACGTCAACGACGCTCTGAGGCGACTGCTGGAAATAACGGGAGTACAGGGAAAGGTCAGGGACACCCTGACTACCCACCTGAACGACAGGTGCGGATATGCCCGCGATTTGAGTAAGCCTACGCCCTCAATCGCACAGGTCATCTCCGCTATGGAATTCGCGTTGCAGTCGGTTTATGCCGACCGGCCTGTTATGGAAGGGGGTGCAAGAGCATGAGTAAGCATCGCTGGACAATCGAAGAGCTGAAGAGCGTCAATGACGCCCAGTTCGCTATGGCGATTCTGATGGAACGCCGCAGTGAGTTATCGAATCCCAACACCCCGTTCGCACAGCGCCTTACAAGCGTCATCAATACGCTGACGGACATGGCTGTGGATGGCGGGCTGACAGACGAAGAAAGGAGTAAGAACAATGGCCGCTGAAATGAGACTTTACCGCGTAACGGTTATCGGCAGCAATGCCGAAAGGAAGCGCGGAAAAGTGGTGGAAGAGGTCACAGTCAAGGTCGGAACCAAGTGGCTGACGGACGATAACGGTCGGCGTTACTACAAGGTGCCGCTTGAGGACGCAAACCGAAACCTCTACTTCCAGCTCAACACCATGTACTGCATGGACTACCGGCTGTATCAGACGGAACAGGCTGCCAAGGACTATCACCATCAGGCGGAATTGCTCATAGCTCTTCGCAGAGCCGTTGGCGACTTCGGCTTCAACGCCCCGTTGACCGTGTTGGAGAAGGTCATGGACATTCTCAAGGAAGGCGGGTGCCTGAAATGAGCACAAAAATCTTTGACGCTTGGCGCATCAACTCTACCGACATCGGGGAGCTGGTCAAGCTCGGCAGTGAGATTCGGGAAGTGCAGCGGAAGTCCTTCGTGGACGCTGTCTACAACTCGCTCGATTTCTGCCAGCTCGCCATCATCTTCGCCAAGAAGTCTGTAGAGGATGTTGAGGAGCTCAGACCTGTTTTTGCTTCAATCGCCGCAAACGTCATCCATAAGTGTGTTCTGATGTACGACTGGACGCCGTCTTTTACGATGACGGATAGCGCCAAAAGCTCTGCGGAACAGATTCTGCAGAAGGAGGCGCAGAAGCGGAAGATTTCATTGACAGAAGAGCAGAAGAAAAATCTGCTCGACGTTATCACTGAAATCTACGAAATCGTCTCCCGTGATTGGCAGGCGTCACTGCTGTTCCTCAGGGGCGATAATGGCAGTACCTACATGAAAGGGTTCAATCTCACCAGAGAAGCGGCCCATTTCATCGACTCCCAATATCCCCGCTTTGAGTACACCGACCAGACGGAGATGAATATTTCAGACTTCAACGAGTACACACGGCAGTACATTGGCGCTGCAAAGACGGAAGAAGAACGCTATGAGAGGCTCTTGGAGGCCCAGCACGAACGTGGAGAACTGTGGGACAAAGCATTCGCAGGCCATAGTGTATGGCGTGATGCCGGTCTCTCCATCTCCCTTGTGCCGGCACAGCTTCAGGAACAGTTCGTGGCTATTCACTCTATCTGCAAAAAGGTGTTCGGCGCCGAAGCCTAACGAAAAAAGAAAGGAGAAAATCATGGAGAATAACCAAAAAAACGCTGCGGAGGTCCAGACCAGTGTTCCTGACCTGCTTCCGGCCAACTACCGCGAAAAGGCAGAAGCGTTGGGCTGGGTCATCGACGAGGACAAGGTCTGTGGTGTGTTCACGTTCAGACAGGGGTCGCCTGCCGGCGAGGACTACTCCTTCGACCTGTACGCCGACGATGATTTCGGCGATGGAGTAGCCGCTGCTGTGCGCCGCGTCTACGAGGACTTCGACGTTGACGAGCACGTCGCTCTGTTTGCGGAGGCTTCCGTAAAGGGCACGTCAGGCGTTCCGAAACTGTCAGTGCTTGTCGAGGACGCCAAGGAAATCAATGAGATGCTTCTCACACTCGCCGAAGCGTTTGAAGACATCGAATCTGGTGCATCAGAGCGGGAGCAGAAGGTGTATACCCGCTGCTGCCCCAACTGTGGTGGCGTATCTTTCTCTGGTCATCAGGTCCTCCACATTGATGTGTTGGTTGACATCGAAACGGGAGATTTCCTCGGAAATATCAACGACGAAATCGAATCTAACATCTACGAGTCGTCTGACCCCTACGGTCCATATCACTGCATGACCTGCGGATTTGAATGCGACAACCTTTCCGAGCTGGAAAAGAGCGAGGTGGAGTAACTCTAATGTCGATTATTCTTTACTTCGCTCTGACCATTCTCGTGATGTGCGGCATATTCCTTGGCATAAGGAGACTGGACACACAGGACCTCTTGCCGCCAATCGTCTGCAGCGTTTCTGTGGGCGTTATTATGGTGGAACTGTTCGCACTTGTTCGGTGGTATTAACGGAGAAGGACGTGTTCAAAATGCTGACGAACCCCTTGTTTATAGCCTATGTCGTTCTCATCATCGCCGCAATGGTCGTCTCAGTCATAGCCGCAAAAAAATCAGACCAGCCAGAAATGCTTCCGGCTGCCTTTGGTACTATTGCGCTCACCATTGTTTTGGTTATTGTGGCGGTCATAACCGGTTAAATCAAAGCCAGCGGGAGAGGCACTCTGCCTCTCCCCTGCTTTCCCAAAAAAGAAAGGAGAAAAATATGAACAATGTATCTATCAAAGCCGCCGCAGCTTTCTGCGACGAGAACACGCTGGTTAAGGTCTCCCGCAACAACCCTAAGCACGACAGATTCGAGACCACATTCGTTCCTTTCAAGGACATCCGCAAGAGCGATTCTGTGAGCGTCTTCAGCGACGGTCACGAACTGCACTTTTCCGTTCTCACAAATGCTTCTTTCGAGAAGGACGAGCGATACGGGAATGAGTGCGGCTGGTCTGTTAAGGTCACTGAGGATGCCGGCAAGACGGTATTGATTCTCCATCCTGCAGATTTTGCGCCCTATATCATCAGCCTTTCCGTCACCGACGAAGGAGATTGGCGCGGCTGCCGGCTGCTTTTTGAGAGTGTCCTCAACGATACTGAAGCTATCGTCAACAATATGCGGGCGAGATTCGAGCCGCGTGTGGCTCCGGAAAACACCTGCGGGCGGCATTCTGACACGGTTGCGGCCATGGCGAAGAGAGACCTTACCCGCGAGTGGACGGAGCAGTTCGGCTTCCGCCTCATTTCGGACAGCGTAAACTTCACCCAGTGCGGTGTGAAGGACATTCTCTCTGAGAAGTTCTTCAATTCCCCTGCCATGGAGCTGACGTTCTTCGCCTATTCCGACGGCGAGTATTCAGCGTCCCCCCTGTTCTTTGCCAAACTGCCCGATTTGGGCGAACGGCACAACAAGCCTGAGGGACGTGCTGCAATCGCAGAACTGCTGCAGAAGCTGGATGAGATGTACGGCGACCTGCCTGAAGACACAACAAAATGGGCTCTGGAGTATCAGCTTTGGGCTCGTATGCTGCTGGCAGAAGGTGCGGTCATGCTGAATCCGAAGCACCTCGACCTCCCCGACTGCGCCTACGAATTCAAAACGCTGGCTTTCGGTAATAAAATGCTGAAAGACAGCGGTGACGGTATTGCGTGGGCAAAGGCTGTCAAAACACCTATCAGCGTAATCGCCGAGGCGTGGGAGAATGACATGAGTGAGTCCGGCGATGAGGCTTTTACCTGCATCGTAACTGGCTGACGTTGAAAGGAGAAAACATGGATAATCTGATTTCGAACAAGCGAAAGCTGCATTGCGACGAGAACGTATTGGTCCATATCGTGCGTTACTGCCGTGATACGGATGATGCAGATGGCGACGGCATTAGAGAGGTGGAAATGTATGTCCCCTTCAAGTATATCTGCAAGGGCGATGCCATTGATATTCCTGATAAGGACACCGACGATGCCTTCAGAACAACCGCCTATGCTGCGGAGGACGCTTCGTATAGCGAAGCTCGTGCGGGTGGTTGGTTTGTGCCGGTCGCCTGTACTGGGCAGAAAGAGTATGTTCTGAAGCCTGATGATTTCGCACCTTGGCTCGTGACCCTGAGTGTCGCTTTCACACACGGGTCGTCCTGCAAACTCTTTTTCGAGTGCGTGGAACGAAGCGAAGAGAAGCTGTGGGCAAACATTCACAGAATCTTTGACGATGTGCCGACGCTGCGGCATGAGCTGGGTTTCGTTGCCCTCGTCCGACATATGGCACGGAAGTACCTCACACCTGATAGGACGGAGCCTCTTGGCTTCAGATTCCTTTCGGATGATGTTGTCTGGAGCAACTGTAAAGTGAAGGATATCCTTCCCGACCGGTTCTTCGCAGCAGCGGACATGGAGCTAACGTTTTACGCCTATGCGGAAGACGAGTATGCTGAGAGTCCCCTATTCTTCGCCAAGCTGCCGTATCTCGGTACGCATCACGGAACTCCCGCAGGCTGCGTGATTTGCGCCTCCATCCTGCGAAAGCTGGACGAGCTGTATGGCGACCTGCCGACAGAAACGTCCCGCTGGTCGCTTGAATACCAGCTCTGGGCCCGTATGCTGCTGACGGAAGGCGCAGTCATGCTGAACCCGATGCATTTGGCACTCTATGAAGACGAGCATACCTTTAATTCGCTTGTCTTTTGCGATGATGCGCTGGAAGTCAGCGGTGATGCTATTGTATGGAAGAAGGCATCCGGCGCTCCCAGCAACAAGATTACTGAGGCATGGGAAAAAGAGACGGAAAAGTCTGGCTGCAATGACACATTTACTTGCGCCATTTAAGCCACGAAAGGAGGGACAAACGAAAATGCTGGATACTTCCGACATTCGCCATTTTGTTATACCGAAGATAAGAGAGACCATTCTGTATATCAACCGCTATGAGAAAGCGGCTGAAGCCATTGCCGCAATCGTCGGGATGGGTGCGTCCTTACAGGTTCGTCCGAAGCTGTCTGACCTGCCGCAAGACGCGGCGGAACTGGTTCTGCGGAAGCGCGAACTGGCTGAGTTATACGGCTTCGTTGAACAGAACTACGCCCATCTCCTGATTTCCGGTATTCTGTTCCACAGCGACTGTGAGAGTAAGCAGAAATCCATCAAAGCGTACCACGAGTTGTACTTTGCGCTGTGCGAGTATATCGTCCATGTGTCACATTGCACGGATATACTCTACAAGGCAAAAGGGCAGCATAATGACCCTTTGTGGATTTGGGATGATGATGGTACATTTACGACCGCTTGGACGGCTCAGTACCATGATGATTTCGACAACACGCTCTCCGCAATGAGCCATCAGGAAGATGAACTGCTCCAGACCATTTCCAGAAGCGCCGCCGTACTGCGAGACGCCTTCGCAGCGTTTTCCTTGGATTATCGCAACGACGCTGATGGGTGCGGCCAAAGGGTTCTGAAGGAGTATCAGGAGCGCATGGTTAAAAGGGAATGCTAAAAGCAAGATAAAAAAAACTAAATTTCAAAAGAAGCTCCTTCGGGAGCTTCTTTTTTTACGTTGCTGCTGTTGACAAAATAGCGAAACGTGGTAGTATAATAGTATAATTACGAAGATATTTTTATAAGGAGTTTTATCTCCGTTTTTCAAGTCACATCATAAATTCAGACAATCACTTCCCTTTTCGGGCAGTGATTGTCTTTTTCTATATATACATTTTATTTTGGTTTCCCGTAAGTCCTTATCACAGGCTGGGAGAAAGGAGAAAACATCATGGCAAACTGTGTACTCTTCCGAGGGAAGAAAGGGTTCGATATCAGCACCCTTCCGTACGGGCTGAACTCGCTTCCCAATAGAAACACAAGTACGGTGTCCAAATGGAGTGCTCCCAAGCGCCCCTCTGCAAAGGGGTATTCTACCCTTCACAACTATGCGACCAGAGCTCTTTTGGCGTATCTGGGAATTCCCAATTTTGTCGATGACTACGCTCTTTTGCAGGTTTCTGATAACCTGTGGAGCGCGGAATATCGAGACGCCACGGAATCGAGGACGTATCTTTTCACCTACAAGACGGTCATTCAAACGAATGCGCCGGCAGTAGGTAAGCTGGCGGCTGCGTCAGCGGCACCTTCCGGACAGTGGGCGGGAACCCCGTCTATTGGCTCGGAGTCGGACACTCTCGACCTGAGCGGTGCTCTCCTTGCGATGACCCCGTTCACCCTCGCAACGTATTACGGCGCACCTGAACTGGCTGTTGTCGCAAACAATGTGGAGCTCAAGCAGGTACAGACGGACATCCTTGACCTGAGTGCCAAGTACCCCGCCGACTGGGGCAACCATATGGATGAGATTCCTGATGCAAGAGACTTCCTCTACACATTCAGCGACATTCTCTACTACGGTTGTGAAGACGGAAAAATCCCTCTCAACATCCAGAACGGCAATCTGGATACCCTGACCCGGCAGAAGGTAAACAGTGGAGCCTTTAATGGCACCGTCATCGTTGGCTCCCCGACCATTATCGGTGGAACCATGGCCTCAAGCACCGGCTCGTCTGAAAAGAGCATGACCGTGAAGGATGCCAAACTCAGATATGCTGCATGGACAAAAACACATACGTGGACGCAAGACGAAGAACTGCTGATTCCCACCTTTGACGACGACTTCAAGGTCCAGCCGGAGGTAATCGAAATCGCAGATAAAATCGTCGCAACGTCTAATATGCGCGTTCCGTTCCGCAACTTCCTGTGGCGCGGCATTACCGGTTACGGCAAGTCTACCGGTACGAAGGTGTTGGCGTGCATCCTGCACACCCCCCGTTTGGAGCTGACCTGTCATACTGATATGTTGGCAAAGGACTTGATTTCCGAGTTCGTTCCCTGCAATCCTGTGGATGCGGCACGAGGAGAACTCCCCTCCTTTGAGGAAATTTCCTTCGACCCCGAATCCGCGTGGAACAACATGACAGGAGAAGATGGCACGGGCATTACCTCCGAGGAGTGCTTTGCAAAGTATTCCGAGCTGTTGGTTGCACGTGCCGGCTGCACTTCCCCCGTGAAAGTGGTTGAATCCGCTTTTGTGAAGGCTGTTTCTCGCGGATACATCTGCGAGATTCAGGAGGTCAGCCGAATCAAGGATTCCGGTGTTATGGTCGCGCTGAACCAGTACGATTTGCCGGGAGCTATGATTCCTCTGGTAGATGGTGGATTTACCTATCGGCAGAAGGACGCCGTTGTGGTATTCACAGATAACGTCGGATATGCTTCCTGCCGTCCCATTGACCAGTCGGTTCTCCGTCGCTGCCGCATGATTTTCGACAGTACGGAAATCGAGAAGAAAGCCATGCTGGAGCGCATCAAATACAACACCGGCTGGAGTCGCGATGACAGAACCCTGTACGCGCTCTACGATGTGTACGAGCAGATTCGCAGCTACTGTGCGGACAAGGAAATCACCGAGGGTTCTTGCACCATCTGTGAGCTCGAATCCCTCGTGTGCTGCGTGCAGTGTGATGACCGCTATCTGGCGAATCTTGAAAAGTATATTGACACGTGCCTCATCTCGAAATGCACGAACGACCCCGTTGAACAGAACGAAATTCGTTCCAACGCAGCACAAGTCATCAGCAAGGTGGCATAAGGGTCCGAAAGGAGAAAAGAGGCATGGTGCCTCTTTTCTTTCTTTTCGGATAAGAAAGAAAGGAGAAAAAAACACCATGACTCAGAACTATAACAACATCAACTTTTTCAATCGTGAAAATTACAACGCGCTCTGCGCCAAGGTCGGCGAATGCGTCAAGAAGGGTATTCCCAATGCAGATAAGCTGCTTGAGAGCCTTGAAGAGCGATGCTCTGCCTTCCTCGACTATGTGAACACAGTTGATATGGGTGAGACCCGCATCATCATTGCTCACAACCGTCTTGAGGGCGAAGACCTCCGCGACGCATTGCAGACCATCGACAGGCTCCGTAAATGCTACCATGACGTTGCTTGCAATAGCTGCAATGTCATTAACCGGATGGCGGCAGCAAACGGAATCAGTCCGATTTTTACCGGAGATTCCACCGACCGCCTGCAGGTGGCAGACTTCTGCCTTGAATTTACCGTTGAAATTTTCAAGAACCGGAAAAAGTAAGAAAGGAGAGTTGACGCATGGACCAGAAATCTATCTGGAGGCAAATCCGCGTAGGCGCCAAGGAAATGAGCGAAAAACTCACAGATGCTGACATCTACACCAGTGAAGCGTTTCGGAGTCATGTGCAGGCAACGGTCGATTCGATGACGAAAGACCTTGACAAGCACATCTCCGTTTCTCTGATGCATAACCCCAAATCCGACATCACCGCCTGTACTGACGGGAATAGTCTTTGTCAGAATACGGCAAACAGTGTCATCACATGGTATAAGCTCCCCTCCTCCCGATTCGCAACGGTCATGGGTATTGTCTATCACGAGTTGGCCCACATCCGATTCCACGACTTTCGCGCCGATGCGCTGGCAGACAAGGAACTGGAAGAGAACGGCACACTCTATGGACGGATGCCTGAACCGGACGATGAGACAGAGCTGGATGAGATGAAGGAGGCGCTGAAGCATCCTGAATACCGCAAGGTGTTCAAGTCGCTGCGAGACGAACTCGTCAACCGCATCATCGACGCACACGACGAGGAACGTATGAGCGACTACTACGGCGGCATTGTCGCTCGTGGTATTGAGATGGCAGCATCTTCCCTTCAGGGGCAGCTTCACACGCTGGAAGGCTATACGAACAACAAGAAGGAGCCGCTGTCTATTATGACAAGCCTCGTTCTCCAGTTCGCACGATTTGGTGAAATTCTCGTTGCGGATGAGCAGACGCTCTATACCAATGAGTACGCCAAAAAGCTGACAGACATCTCGCAGACCATTGAGCTTGCCACCAACACGGATAACCCGAAGGAGCTGTATTCCCAAATCAATGTGATGCTTCTCTTTATGTGGCCTTACATTAAGGACGCGATTGAGAAGTGTGACAAGCAGCAGAGCTCTCAGGCAGGCCAAGGCCAGCAGGGGCAAGGTCAGCAGTCCGGCTCCGACCAGAACGGTCAGGGCGGGCAGCAAGGACAGCCCGCTTCCAGCGGTGGTCAAGGCAGTCAGAACCAGCAGGGCGGCGGAGGTATCTCCCAGCCCAGCGCCAATGCCATTCAGCAGGTGCTCCAGCAAATTGCTCAGGGCGCACAGAATGGAGGTGGTTCTCAGATGCCTCAGAACCAGAAGGCATCCAACGTAGCCAAGCAAGCTACCAAGGATGCCCAGTCTGCCGACAAGAAGAAGGGTAAGAAAAACGACAGCGGTAGTGGTTCCGGCGGGAATGATGCCAATAAGGGCAACATCCCCGCTGCTGTGGCCGGCAAGAGCGGCGATGGACAGGATAAAAACGGAAAGCAGGAGCAAGCCGACAGTATGTTGGCGAATGTCCTGCAGACCATTATTTCCTCCGTTGCCGGAAACATGGCCGAAGCACAGATGGAGCAGGATTTGAAGTCTCAAATCATCGCTGATGTTGACATCATGGACCGTAGCTCTACGCACAAGGGCCATAGCATCGACGTCAAACGCGAGGTTGAAGTAACACCTTCCAACATCAAGCTCTACGGTGAAATGATGGAGGATGTGTCGCAGTATTCCAAGCGTCTGGCAAAGTTGATGCAGCAGGAGTTGAAGGACCTGCAGGACGGCGATGTCCGCAGAAACCGAATGTACGGTAGAGATATCGTTGCAAGCGAAATGTGGCGTCCGGATTGCCGGTTCTTCAGCGACACAAAGTTGCCGCAGGACCTGCCCGATATGGCAGTTTCCGTGCTGGTTGACCAGTCTGGCTCGATGTACGGACAGCGCATGGGCGCCGCTATGAAGGCCACCATGCTCCTGCATGACTTTGCAGAGCGTGTTCATGTTCCTGTCGCTGTGTACGGTCACAATGTGACCATGCATGGTAGGGTCAACCTGTTCGTTTACACAGACTTCCTGAAGGCCGGTAAGCGTGACAAGTACCGTCTTGCCAAGCTCTCCACTGGCGGCTGTAACCGTGACGGTGCAGCACTGGAGGTCGTTGCGAACCTGCTGAATGCGAGACCTGAGCGCACGAAGCTCCTCATTATCATTTCGGATGGTAAGCCGAATGATGATTCCTATGGTGGAGATTCTGCGGCGAAGGACATCAAAGACATCGTAGCCCGCAATCGCCGGCGCGGTGTTGAGATTGTCGCAGCAGCTATTGGCGACGACAAAGAGTACCTCAAGAAGATTTACGGCGACCAGTTCCTTGACATTACTGACCTGTCCACCTTCCCCAAGGCAATGGTCAAAATCGTCAAGAAGCGGTTGAAGGTCTAACAACAATTAAAGAGCCACCTTTCGGGGTGGCTCTCTTTGAAAGGAGATAATGCTATGGATTTAGGTTACATTGCTCCCTGCCCCGTGTGTGGTGGCAAAATCAAGCTGTATTCCCACTGTGGCAAGCCCGATTGTAAGGCTGTATGTCAGAGTTGCAAAAAGGGGTTTCCGTTCCACGCAAACCTGAAGACCTATGCCGGCACAAAAATCTATGCCAGCAGTATCAGGAAGAGTGTGCGGATGTGGAATAACACGGTTTCCAAGGAAGTCATTGCCGATGAGACCCTTTGATTCTGTTTGCTGCAGAAAGGAGTTGAGTTTCTGCATATAAGAATATATAATGATATGCAAAAAGAACCCGTAGAAAGGAGAAAACATAATGACTGCAAAGCTGAAAAGCGATGCGCTGAGAGTTATCAAGAAGCTCCGCTGCTACGGCACGGACGCTGAAGACAACCTCGGCTGCGGCGATAAGCGGTGCAAGTACCGTGATGTGGACGGTGCCTGTAACATCAACGACATTGAAGCGGATGCTGCCGATGTGATAGAAAAATTATTGAAGGAGATTGAGAAGTATGAACATCACTGATGTGGTGATGAAGTCCCGCAATGTTGAATCGTTCAACAACCTCCTCCCTGTTACATCTGTCACATCAGAAAAATCAAAGGCAGTTGCCAGTCGGAACGGATATATGGCACCCTATACAGCCGATGAACTGCGGAAGAAGTTTCATCTAACCGACGACATCATTGAGAACCTCTACTACGGCTGCGGCTTTACCCCGTTTTATTACTGGGATAAGGATAAGGTCATATTCCCCTGCAACAGTCTTACAATGGCAGCCGACGGTGAAGATAAAACGCCTGAAATCCGAGGGGCTGTTGAGCAACTGAAGGAGAAAATTGCCTCCGGCAACTGTAACTTCATCATCACGGCACTCAACGACCGGATGCGGATAGAGTATCTGAAGAAACTCGTTGATGAGGGCTTTGATGGTGCTTACAAACTGTTCTACAATGTCTACCCCTTTTCCGATTACGGATGCTCCGCACTCGGACGGGATGGTATACTGAAGCTCAAAAGCATGAAAACGCCGGAACAGGTTCAGGCAACGGAGAAGGGGCTCAGGAAGTATCCTGACACACTGACGGTTTACCGTGGCGCCGGCGATGAAAGCGCAAGTCTGGAGGAAGCGTTCTCTTGGACGCTGGACCCTGCCGTAGCCGTGTTCTTCGCCACGCGCTTTCCGTCTGACCATGCAAAGGTATATCGGGCTACAGTCGAAAAAGCCTCTGTCATTGAGTATTTCGAAGGCGTGGAGGCTGAAGTTATTGTATCTCCCGATGACATCAAGGAGGTTGAAGACTTCCCCTTCTATGGTATCGACTGGCTCAACGAGGCAGCGGATGACGGTGCGATAGACGACTTCTGGCTCTATCAGAAGACTGCTGACTATGACGCCGTTCCATTCCAGATGGCAGGCAAACTGCATGGAAAGGCTCACGCTGGCCGTGTCCTATTCATGTGTATGCTGCTGGCATATATGAAGGGTCTGGACTTGGAAGACAAGGAAATTCTGATTGAGGCTGCACTGTATCACGACACAGGCAGGCGTAGCGATTCCGAGGATAATACCCACGGTGGCGAGAGCGCAAGGATGCTGCAGGAAGCATATCCTGATACGGACCCCATCACTCTGTTTCTGATGGAGTATCACTGCCGCCCCGATAAGGAAGGCTACGACTTCATCTCGGAACACTGGAGGGATAGGCAGGATGCGCTGCGCGTCAAAGCACTCTTTGATATTTTCAAAGACGCTGATGGGCTTGACCGCGTTCGGCTCGGCAATTATGAGCTGGATATGTTCCAGCTCCGTACCGAAGAAGCTCGCAAGTTGCCGCAAATCGCAAAAATAACTGAAGAGCAACTCAAATTCTAAACACAAAAGCACCTCTCTCTTGAGAGGTGCTTTTTGCTTATTTTTCAAGGTTGCAACCAACTTGCGACAAACCAAACTAAATTTCAAGGAAAAAGCTAAGAGATTGGGTGAATAAGCAAAGAGATAAGTAAACTCAAGTTTGCGTTTTCTTTGCAGCTCCGAGAGGTTCAATGAAGCGAGTTGCCCAGTCTTCCTTACCACAGCGCGGACAAGGGCGGTGCCAATCGTACATAAGATGGCCGTCAACATCAACCTTGTCAGTTAAGGGAGCAGTCTGCCCGCAGGCACTGCAAAACACGACGTATTTGAGAATTCCGGAACTGTTCTTCTTTACCGCAGACATTTACACCTCACCTCTTTCCGCTTTCTCAGCAAACCATTTTAAGAATCTCGATACATTGCGGGAATGGAGGCTATGGACATCTTCGGCGAGCTTCCATTCTGACAGGTCTACCATCCAAGAAGGGTACTTCTCCGTAAAGCCGGGGCAAGAGCGGTCAAGGTGCTCTTTCTCGGATGCCTCGCGCTGGCGGATGTGCTGCAGTGCCACATTCAGGTACTTGATACCGTAGGCGTAATCCACGCACTTACCGCCGATAATCCATCCACCGAGGTTCTTGGTATTGATGGCGTAAGTCAGCCACTCGGAGTTCATAAAAGCGAGGTTGATATATTCGTCGCGGAACACCTCGAAGTTGGAACGGGCGCATTTCTTGCCCTCGTCAGCATACCAACGGCGGTTTATGGACTCGCCTTTCTCCACAGATACGAAGAAATGCGGCTTAGTCTCCATAACGGTTTCGATGATTTCAGCGTCATCGCCGAGATTACTGCCATCGCCATATGTGGAGTAGCGAATGCCATTAAAGAGATAATAGGTGCGCTGCTCCGGTGCGTCATACTCCACCAGATTGATGGGATAGATGGCGCAGTCATCAACGGAACAGTCATGGGTACGGTTGCGGTCTCCCCTGCCACGGTCATTCCAGTAAGGCCTATACCTGTATTCTCTCCCCGGAGTCAAAGAAAGGACGGTCAAGATACTATCACCTTTCTTTGCATCAGGCTTATTGCATCGCTTCACGATGTCTACAAAGCTGCCATAACGGTTGTCGGTCAACCAGCGGTCAGCCATGGAAAACACGACATATTCGGAGGACTTGGAGATTTTGACACCATCCGGCAGAGAAAGGATGTTGGAGCTATCCACCACACCCTGCAGGATATTGAACAGGAAAATTCTGGAAACCATTTCCACGACCATACTTCGCGCCTGTGAACGCTCCTCTTTGACACGCTGCTTCCGCTGGTATTCATCCTCCTGCCCGATATACTCCGTATTGACGCGGAAATCCTTGGGATTTACTTCCATAATGAAGTCATCTGTCACATGGACTTCCTCCGGGTCAGTCCAACCGATATAGACATTTTCTCCGTTTCGGATAATGATACCAATGGTGTTCCCGTGGTAGATATTATAGCTGTCCAGCATATTGCTCCACATCTCATGCCCAAAGAAATGTTTGCCGGTCTTGCTGAGACGAACCAGTGCCACGCACTTCTCACTGGGAGCAAAGGTATCCAGCGCAACAGGAGACGCTGCGAGAAACTCCTCGAAATACTTCAGCTTGCTTTCTTTCATGTTGTAAATGGAAGCAAGACGCCCCATCTCTTCATCGAGAAAACGGAGCTTCTGGAACAGGACAACCGGCTCCTTTTCCGGTGCGTTCCGGCCAGTGCGGATACGGGTAAAGTTGATTGTCTCACCCATGTAGCAGCGGATAGCATAAATCTGAGATTCCAACAGGTAAATCTGATTGTTCATCATTTCTACCTGTTCCTCCAGAGCCTCGCGTTTGGCGGACAGCTCTGCCATCAGTTTGTCCTTTTTCTTCTCCAAGGCGGCCATGGCACGCTCGACCTCTTCCTTGAGGGCGCGGAGTTCATCACTGGTTCCGTTCTTGGTATCTTCGATATTGGCTTTGAGGGCGTTCAGCTCCGCCTCACGGTCGGACAGACCTTCGCGCACCTGAGAGACCGATAGAGACTCAGGCACGGATGCCGGCAGCGTCGATGAAGCGCCGTGCGTTGCGAGGGCTCGCATCTCGCCCACGGACATTGCGGAATAGTCCTTGACCGGCACATACTCCGCCACCAGAGAGTCCGGCTGGTAGAGAAAGAACCTACGACTGCCGAGGCCGACGACCATACCAATGCCCTCATAAATGCTATATACGTTGGCAGGCTGCTCATAGGTCTTACAGTAGTCGATGAACTCAGAAAGGTTCTTGAGGTAGTCCTCAATGCGTTTCCGCCACCATCTCTCATTGGTGTCACTATTATCTCGCGAGAGACTGGACAGGTCTGTGAGTCCAGAAAAGAGCGTTGCATCGTCTCTGTCATTCTCCCTGATAATGTGGGTTTCCTCCTGTCGGGCTTTTTCAAAGCGCCATTCACGGCTTCTCGCCGCCCACTCATTCTTGTATGCCTCGATGTCATTAAAGTGCACCGTCCCCAATATGGTGTTCTTCATGTCCTTTCACCTCGCCCAAAATTCAAGTTTTACAGTAGCGGATAAAGTCCTGTGCCGAGAACGGCAGATTATCGTATCCGCAGTCCTTCAAATAACGGGAGACAACAGCAGAACTCATACTGATACGTCCATCTCCCGATGCCTTCATATGCTGTAAGCAGATGTCAGCATAACCATCTACCACATCAAGGTGTTCCAGACACCACTTCTCAACGCGGCGTTTGCGGGCCGCCAGAGACCGCTGTTCGGGATGCGGCATCTTCTTGTAGGTGTATGCCTTTGCCGCCTTCTCGCGGCTCGTGTAGCCGAAACCTTGGGCATCATCCAATACCGCACCAGTCTTGGGCTGTATGACAATGTAACGCGGTTCATATTCTGAGGAGAGCTCCCGCGAATATACGACTTTGAAGTAATCAGCCATACAAACAATCATCGCCCTTCCACCGATTTTGATACTCAAGCTGTTCCCCAAGGTGCTCTCACCTCGGTGCTGTACCGCCTCTCACGCGGTGTTCAGCCATGGGAAGTTCCTGCTTCTACGACGGAGTTCGTCTCCACAGGCGTAAATTCCGGCTGTACCATCCGTACGTCTTTAAGTGTGCAATCATTGCACACTTTCCTTGGATAATGAGCTTCCTTCGGATATAATCGTCATACCGAGGTATACAACCCTGTTATTTCGGGGTGGTGTATACCCCTAACCGTGACATATCCTTTACGATAACGGGTATATGCCAGTGTGCAATGAGATGGTATAGTACCCTGTTTTTTTCTGGGTGGTGTATACCGCCACTCAAATTCAACGTGCGGCATCTTATGGTATAGTACCCTGCTATTTCTGGGTGGTGTATACCTGGTGTTGCTGATGATGAACACCGACACCAGGTATAGTACCCTGCTATTTCTGGGTGGTGTATACCCACGCAGGGAGGTGACACCGGATGTCCGCAGGTATAGTACCCTGCTATTTCTGGGTGGTGTATACCCATAACGGAGAGCACCTTCATGCTAAGTCCGGTATAGTACCCTGCTATTTCTGGGTGGTGTATACCGGGTGTGTTTGAGAGAATTTTTTAATCCGTGGTATAGTACCCTGCTATTTCTGGGTGGTGTATACCAAGATGCTGGTGGAGGAGTGCTACAAGTGCGGTATAGTACCCTGCTATTTCTGGGTGGTGTATACCTTTGCCGATAAGTTTCCGCAGGAAACTATAGGTATAGTACCCTGCTATTTCTGGGTGGTGTATACCCAGCACAGGTATTCAGTTCCCCCAAGGTGCTGGTCGTCACCTCTCACGTGATTGCCAGCCAACAGAGTATTCCTGCTTCCGCGACGACCATGCATCTCCACAGGCGTTAATTCCGGTTATACCGTCCGTACTTGTTTTTTTTGGCGGAGAGAGTGGGATTCGAACCCACGGATGCTTTCGCATCGCCGGTTTTCAAGACCGGTGCCTTCAACCACTCGGCCACCTCTCCGTATTCCCCGCCGCAGGGAGTGCCTACGGCGGGGAAATTGTTTTTACTCGGCTTCGCCCTCAGTGACGGCGGTAGGCTCAACACTGGGAGCAGATGCGGGAACTGCGACCTTGCCTCCGACAAAGCCGGCCAGCAGGCTCCGCAGGTCGATACCCAAACCGTTCAGCATACCGTTGGAAACCTGAGTGGTAGAAGAAACGATGTCCTCAATCAGTTTCGTGCTGTTACCCTCGCCGTACATGGTGATGGAGTCCACGTTGGAGAGAGGTGTAGCCACGTTCTTGGCGATTTCGGGCAGTGCGTTCATAATCATCTCAACCACTGCGGCTTCACCGTACTTCTTCATGGCCTCAGCCTTACGGTCGATACCTTCCGCCTCGGCCAGAGCCTTGGCCTTGATAGCCTCGGCTTCTGCGGCACCAACGGCCTTGATACCTTCGGCAATCTGCTCCTGCTCGAAACGCTTGGCCTCGGCTTCCTGTTTACGGGCGTACAGCTCCGCTTCGGCCTTCTTTTCGGCAGCGTACTTATCAGCATCCGCTTTCTTGCGAATATCGGCATCCAGCCGACGCTCCTGCAGCGTGATTTCACGCTCGGCCAGCTCTGCTTCCTTCTCACGCTTCGCAATGTCGGCGTCGGTAGAAGCAATATCGAGGCTCCGGCGCTGCTTCTGTTCCTCAATTCTATAGGCAGCATCAGCGGCAGCCTTCTTGATATCGGAGGTCTCCTTCAGCTCGGCCTGCTTCATAGCCAGCTCGGTCTTCCGAATAGAAATCTGTGTATCGGACGCAACCTGAGCCTCGTTCGCCTGACGAGCCGCTTCCGCCTGAGCAATCTGAATATCGCGCTCCGCTTCGGCTTTGGCGATAGAAGCATTTTTCTGGATTTGACTCATATTGTCCTGACCCAGAGCATTGATAAGACCCTTCTCGTCGGTTACACGCTGGATGTTACAGGAGATAATCTCGATACCCAACGCATTCATGTCAACCTGCGCCTTTGACTGGATTTCATCACCAAATTTCTTACGGTCATTGCAGATTTCCTTGAGCGTTATAGTACCGATAATCTCTCTCATGTTTCCCTGAAGAGAGTCCGAAATCGCTTGCTCAAAGCCACGGGCATCAGTGATGTTCAGGAAATTCCGCATAGCCAGCTTAATGCCTTCATCATCCGTCCGAACACGGACCTTGGCAACGGCATCCACATCGACACCGATAAAGTCCAGCGTGGGAATGTAGCCATCGGATTTGATATCCACGGAAATCTGACGGACAATTAGCTTATCGACGCGCTCCAGAAACGGAACGCGAACGCCGGCACGACCAATGAGGATTTTGGGCTTCTTGCGAAGACCGGAGATGATATACGCCATATCGGGCGGCGCCTTGATATACCCCAAAATACAGATGATGAGGACCGCAATCACGATAATTGCGGGGACGAGAACGGCCTTGTTCCCAAAGAGCAGGTCAAACATAGTTCTTTCTCCTTTATTCTTTCTAATTTAGTTTTCAGCGGAGTATTCCGCGTCCGCCCAGTTGAGGCCGGTGCCGTAATCAATCTTGACACCGGGCTGCACATTATAGCAAAACACACAGAACTCAATGGTATCATCTTCCACAGAAAGGGCTTCCATCAAGACACCGTTCGCTACAAGGTTGTCGCCTTCAAAAACGGGAGTCACACGATACAGAACGTGGTTGTTTGTTTCGTGAACATAATCAGCAATCTCGTTCTCAAACGGCAGCATACCAGTAACATTGAGGTAGCGAGTTCCGGTGATGAGGTTCTTGACATTGGCGTTCTCGCCTGTAAGCTGATAGCCCAGCAGATGACAACGATTGTAGAGGTACTTGCCATCCACGCAGTCGTATTTGTTCAGGTGCCAGCCTGACGGCTTCACGGAACCGATAGACCCTCGTTCTTCCGTAGGCATCAGCTCTTGGCACACATTTGCGTAGGCAGTCCCGCAGCGGCCAAGGTCGTCCAACTCGGAAAACAATTCGAAAGGCTCTGTGGTTATATCAGCTTCTGTAAAAAAAGGAACATTACCGTTTACAACGATATATGGTTCCCCGTCAAATGGAGCAATGTCGTCTAACGAAAGCCGGCTCTTATAACTCCCCTCGTAGATATCAGACGCTTCTGTATACGACGGATGGTTGTCGGGGCCAAGGTTCTCTGTGAGCTGCGGAATGAGCTCTACTCCGAGAAACACAGCAAGGGCAACAAGGAAAGCGAGGAGCCCTCGCAAGGCATTCGTGCCGTTGTTTTTCTTGTTATTATTCTTTACCATAACGCTTTCCTTTCGAGTCTTTTATGTTTCTATCGTAATTCGACTATAACACAAATATAAAATAATGTCAAGTCTACATGGTGCTTTTCGCTTGACATTATGTTCGAATGTGGTAATATAGAAAATGTAGAAAAGCAAGTCCCGCCACGGTCTTTAGGGAATGTGGCTGTGGCGGGAACCTGCTAACGGAGGTATTTTATGCTTGAAAAACTTGTCAATATTTTTGAACGTATCAAAGTTTGGGTATTGACCCTTACCCCCGCACAAATCGCGAGTCTGCTGATTCTCATTGCCGCACTGTATGCGGCGCGGAAAGTAGTGAAAAAGGGACTGTCTGTTGTATTGACCATTCTGGCTGTTCTGGCCGGACTCTATTTCCTCGTACCGAGCATCTTCTATACTGTTCTCGGTTGGCTCACGAGCATCTTTTAACATTCTAAACTCACTGAGGCAATCAACGAAGCCTCCACAATGAAAGGACAAAATTATGAATCACTATGAAACTCTTCGCCTGCTTTGGATTGTAGGCCGAACCATTGCCACCTGCATACTTCTTGCCTTTATTCTTAAAAAGGCCAAGTATCCCATCTGGGCAGGGCTTATCCCCGTGTATAACATCATCTGCCTATTCTATTCCGTTTTTGGGAACCTTCGCTACATATGGCTGATGCTCATACCGGGTGTAAACCTCATCATGTGGATTATCATATGGGTGAAGTTCATACCTATGCTTGGCGTCGAATATCAAGGTCACACCAGCTACCACACCCCTAAACTTTTTATTTGGATGATTTTCTTCCAGCTCATCGTCCTTGCAATTCTGGCTTTTGACGCCACAGAGTACAAGGGCGAATTCCCCGGACCGAATCCATTCTTAAAAAAACCTGTTTCAGCCAAGGCTGATGAGACTGTAGGTTGATAGAATTGGGAGAGTTGTATGAACAATCAAATTGGACTCAAAGAAGCGTGGGAACAGTTGCTGGCGTATGACCCTGCTGTCTGGATAGGAGTTTTTACTGCTATCGTTGTTTTTGCTATTGAAATCGTTTTATACAAAAAGGGAATCATTTTTTCGAGCGGCGAGAAAAAAATAGCGAAGGCAAAAGAAAGCGGGCATATGCTTTCTGCAACACAGGTAAAATGTCGTTATTATGAAAAAAGCTCTGGTGCAAGAAATTATGTAGCCACATACGAATATGAGCTTAATGGATTGCACACAAAAAAGGTTGTAACCTCAAATAGTATGCCACCTTTGAAAATCACTCTTTACCACGATAACGGCAGAGTTTTTTCGGAGGCTGATGTAAGTTCAAGCCCATCAAAACTTCTTATGTATATTATCCCAATTATCGCTGCAATAGCGGTGATGAAAGCATTGGGATTTGAGGGCTAAACAGAAAGGAAGATGATGCCCTATGGCGAGAGATAACACATGGACTTTCACTGCTGAGGAAGTCGCACAAATCAAAAAGCTGCCTAAGCGCCAGTTTAAGCTGGGTGCTGGGAATATCTGTACCGGATATTTCGATGACGCCAATAGTCGCTTCTACGAGTGCAGGGAAGACGGAGAGCTGACTGGCCGCGTTGGTAGCGCAAAGAAGCAGACGACTATCGTTGTTCCCGCTGCAAACGGCGGCGACGACGCGCCCCCTTCCGCACCTGAGAAAAAGGAAGCCTCTCGGAGCACGGAATCCCCCACTCACAGCACCGACACGCCCAGCTCAGGCACGGCAGAAACCCCCGACTGGCGCGAGCTCAAGCGGCAGGAGGAAGAACGGCTGAAGGCCGAGAGGCTGCGGGAAAAGGAGCAGAAAAAGCAGCAGAAGCGCAAACCGGCGGAAAAGAACGTATCCGCAAGTGATGCGGCAGGAACGAGCATGGTCCCTGTAAGTAAAGGGAAGCGGTTTCTGAAAAAGGTCGTTTATCCTGCTGCGGCTATCATTGCCGGTGCCGCTATTGTCTTCTGCGTCTACACCACGCTGGCCAACCGCTCTGCACCTATCGGGTTTCAGTACCCCACGACGCTCCAGCGTTCTGATGGAACGACAGTTTCCACGTCCTACGTTCATGGAGATAGCGTGCAGGTGATTCAGGTCACAGACGATATACTGCCGGGAACGCAGTTCTCTAAGGATAATCTTGCCGTAGCAACCATTCCTGCCGACGTCTACAACTGCGCTGTGGCCATTGGCTCCAAGCTGTGTAATGTGGACATGGCATCCACTGTGGTGGGGAAATACGCGACTGAATATATCGGCGCCGGTCAAATTCTCCGCATCGACCAGTTCAGTGTAAACAGCACAGGAGGAACATCAGTTGCCGTCAACCCTTGGCTGGCCGCTGATGAGGAAGATGTGCGAGATTATCTGTGGGAAACGGATACCAGCTTCCTCATGTTTGGACGCGAGGCTGTCATTACCATCAATCGCACAGTGGACGACAACAACCCCGCGTTGCGCGAGGAACTCTATGCGGATGACCCCACTATCGAGTACACCATCAGCGATAAGGACGAGCATAACCGGAGGCATGAAACCATTAAGCTGAATGCGGTGGTAAGTGACCTCCTGAACGCCGACGGAACGCTGCTGTTTGATGTCTATGCCAAGCTGGGAGCAATCCCGCAGGGCGAGTTGACACAGTATGTGAAGAACCATGTTAGCATCGCAAAAATGGTTCCCTCCATTGTAAGATTCCGTATGACAGAAAAGGCTGCAACCGTGTATGACGCAGCCATGGTCACTGGTGCAGATGCAACACTTACCAGCGGTACGGTTACGACCGTGGAGCTGCTGGAGGAGCTGGAAGCAAACACTCCCGAACGCGCCGCACAGCTCAACATCTGCCAATTTGTAGACCGTGTGCTCTGCGGTGATACCGCACCTAAGAACACGAACCCCGTACAGTAAAAATCCGTAAGGAGGAATCCCATATGAAGAAGTTCATCGCATTGACTCTGGCCGTGCTTATGGCACTGACCATTGTGGGCTGTGGAAAGAAAGATAAAGATGAGGACACCGGCGAACCTCAGTACAACCTCGAAAATCCCGAACCCATCCCCGACGGTGAAGAGGACTCCCAAGGATATATCGGGGATGGCAAGTACCGCAACGACATCAAGTTGAGCTGTACGCTGGAATCCGGCTATGAGGTCACGCTGGGTATGGGCGACAAGGATGGCGTCAACGCCATCTACTTGAATCCCACCTGCAACGACCCCAACGGTGCGGCGTTCTATATCAAGTGCGAGCGTACGACATATCCCCTATACTTTATGCCGGAAGAATACGCAACGGTCAAGCGGCAAGATTTTTACACAATGGATACCAACAGTATTGCAGCCTTTACTTGGTATGACGATGTGCTGGGAATTGACGCGACCTACCGCGATGTAAACAAATTCGGTGTTGCGTGGCAGGACTCCATTCTTGTAGATGGATATAACGGCAATGAAACGCTGACAATCCGCGTATGTGATAAGGCTACGGGCGAAGACCTTGGCAGCTTTATCGCACACATCAACTACGACAAGGCAGCGGATGTTTACTACCTCGCAGATATGAGCGCGGTCATCGAAGGCGCCGATACTGAGACAGATACCGCACTCGCTAACTAAAAAAAGAAAAGGAGAGAAAAACCATGCCCGCAATTATCAGTGACTCAAAGCAGCAGCAGGCACTCCAGCAGGTCTCAGACGGACTGAAAGCAGTCGCAGACATCAATACGATGTTAGATATCGCTGCGAAGGATAACGCCTTTACGGTATCGGCAAAAAGCCGTAAAAAGCCTGCTATCGTTGTAGATGAACAGGCTGCGACACGCATCCAGTCCGCCATGAAAAACTTCCGCGAAAAAATGGTCAAGAAAATCCGCGATACCGCTGAAAGGCAGCGTATTGCACTGTCCGAGGAGGATGAGGCTATTCTCAACTGGGGCGTGACCCCTGTTGCAGCGGAAGCCACAGAAGACGAGGACAGCGATGATGGCCTTGTGAACGAGGCCAATACGCCGGAAAACGCCTTTACTCCGGAAGAGTCTGAACCTCAGGAGGATGCAGAAATCGGAAGGCCCTTCTTTTTCAATTAACTCTCACAACACGAAAGAGGTCTTGCCACAAGGCAAGGCCTCTTCTAAACGCAAAAAAACCGGCCCGTAGGCCGGCTTTTTTCACTTTTCCGAAGAAAGCTCCGACTTGACCTCTTCTGTGTCCTTCGCATCGGAAGGCACATAGATTTCTTTGTAGGCCAAGAGATGAGTATTATCTCTTGCACGAACATAGATGGTGTACTTAAAGCCGGGATACAGGTCTTTGTTCTTGCGGTCAGGAAGATTAAACACATGAGCCTCTTGACCTTCGTCTTCCCCTGTTACAAAAACCACCTCTTTGCTGTCCCGTGGCCATGACCGAGACCGCACAGAGCGGCACAAAGCAATATGACACACGATGTCCCCATTCTGCCATTCTGTTCGCAAGTGTAGGGCAGAATAGACAACATATCCTGCCAGCAAGAGGATAACGCCGGCAAAGGGAAGCATTGCCTTCAATTCGGACTTCTGCAGGCAAAGCGTTGCAATGAGGATAACCACAATGGCCCCGGCCATCAAGAGTCCCTTCATCGTGAGGCGCTGCAGAGCCTCTGGATAATCGCGAGTATCGGCGACGATATCGCTCTGGAGGTCCGGTCCAGATTTATTCACCACAAGAACCACCTCCAGTTGCAGAGAAAGAAGGTTTGATACGGCGTCCACGGAAAAAGAGCCGCGAGTTCGCTTCGCGTCCGGTTACTGAGCCGATGACCAATGCCATTTCATCCGATGTTGCCACACCTGTGGCCATATTTCCGGACGCAACAGCCACCTCCATCAGCTTGTCTGCGGGAACGTCAATTACTGCGGCTACCGCAGCAGCACGAGCCTTCGGCATCTCCTTGTAAGGGTATGTGGAAAAAATATACTGTGCGAGTCCCTGAACGCCAGCCATCTGTTCCAGATAATCAAGCGTAACTCCCTCCCTGTTCAGATAATCCGCAATGAGAGGATAACCCTCGCTGAAATACCACGAATGAGCGCCACGGATATTGTTGCAAAGCATCACAACATCCGCAACAGGAATGCCCGTTGTCTCTGAAGCGGCGGATATGGGCGCGTCCTTATTCGCGACAAAAAAACCAACCACAGACCTTACCTGCTCTTCATTTAGTGCGGGACGAGGATACCTTTTGGCCTTATCATTAGGAAAAGGAATCTTCTGCAGATGCAGATACACCTGCTGCCGGGAAATGCCAAAGGTGTCAGCAATTTCCTGCACAGAGTAGCCGTTCCACCGCATCAGCGCAATATACGTCGCCATGCGCTCACCCCATTGTGCGTTTTCAGATTTTGTTGTTGTAGCGTCAAACAAACCAAATCGCCTCCTTTAAGTAGTCGCCGGCTTCGTAGAAGAAATTGATGGTACAAAGAACTGCGACACACGCCAAGACAAAAGAAAATGCGTGTCCAGCAGCACTATCCGTCTTTATACCGAATATCCAGAAGCGATGGGATATCGGCCAAAGCAAAGGAACGCCGGCTTTATTGAAAAGGTCGAGCAAAATATGAGTTGCTCCACCAATCACAAACGCAAGGATATAGGTCAACCATTCAGCACCCAAAAGCAGCTTCAAGGCCGCGTACAGTGCCGCCCAAATGAAGGGCGCATGGGTAATACCCCTATGCCCAAAAAGAGCATTTACGGCAGCGGACACGGGTCTATTGCGTCGTCCCGCTCTGCTGCGCGGAAGGTCTATGTCAGGCGCGAGGGAGCCCGCCATGGACAGTCCAACCATTCCGACACACGGAAGAATGCCGCCCGGTGCCGGAAGTCCAAATGCTCCGAAGATTTGTGCCTGCACAAGAAGTAATCCTGCCGTGTATCCGGCAAAAGTATGGGTTCGCCCGTCCAATGGTTCACCTCCTAATGTTTTGAACGGGGTATAGCGCAATAACAAGATTCTTGTTATTTATCTCGGAAATCACAGGCAAATAACAAGCATCTTGAACAAATGTTCTGGTACATCTTTGTTAAATAGAACACTTGTACTATACCATAGACTATGTTAAAATGTCAACTATGATGCACCATCACCGATGTCCAGAGCGCCGACTCCGCGAAGAACCACGCGACGTACTGCGACTACCGGAACGACCACAACCAGAGCGCGAGGAGGCTCCTGCGGGTTTGGTGCTGTTGAACTGAAGCGTAAAGTTCGGGCCCCAATCACTGCGCTGACTGTCATCCATCACAAGGTCTGCCGCAAATGTACCGCCGTCCTTCTTGGTCAGCTTCGTCTTATGGACAGGCTTTCCGGCGAGGAAGTTTTTAACATCCTTCTCTGTGAATGTGATGTGCTGGAACAGGGTCGGTTTTGGCTTTTTCCAGATGGTAAACTTACATCCACTCTTCCAGTTGGAACAACCAAAGCCCATTTTCCCCTCTATGATGTTCCCACCACAGCGAGGGCAGACTCCTATCGGCGTGAATCCCTTCCTTGTCGGGACAATGTTGGGGTTCACTTTAGGATGCGGTTGCTGCAGAAAATCTTTGAGCATAGCCAGAACATTTTGTTCCAGCTTCTCCGGCGTCGCCTTCCCCTCATGTATCTCCTCTTGGATGACCCACCACAAGGCGGTGAGGTCTGGTCCACGAAGGGAATCGGGGAGAATGCGATACAGCTCGCGGCCAAGTGGAGTGGAAATAAGGGACTTCCCCTTTTCCTGCAAGAACCCTCTTGAAATGAGACCGGAGATTATCTGGTCTCGTGTTGCGCTGGTGCCGATAGCCCCGTTATTCTCTTCCACGTCGGCATCTTTCTTCAGCAGAGTGCTCTTGATGAATGGGTCGGTAACATACTTGGCAATACGGCTCATATCCTTCGCCAGCGTGTACTGTGTATAACGAGGAGGGGGATTTGTTTCCTTCTCTAAGACCTGAGCATCGGAAACAAAGGCATCGTAGCTGCCGGCGGGTATCATACTCAACGCAGTGGGCGTATCTACACCTTCGCGCATCATCACGAGATAACCGGGTTTCAGAACACCAGTGCTGGACGCCTCTAAAGTGGCGCCGTCCGGCAGCGGGACGACCAGCCTTGTTGTTTCCTTCTCAGCGGGCGGAAAGAATTGGATAAGATAATACTTACAAATGGCAAGATATACGTTTCGTTCCCGCTCTGTCATCTTGTTGAGGTCGAGACTCACATTTTGAGGAATGATGCCAAAATGGGCTTCAATTTTAGAATCGTCGAAGCACCGCCCCTTCGTCTTGAAGTCCATACCAAGAATAGGGTTGAAATTTCCCTTTCCTACCGTGTTTATGTTTGCGATAACGGTACGGGAGGTGGCGGGAGCTTCCGCAAAGTAGTTTTCGGGGAGATATCGCACCTGAGTACGGTTATATGTAATGGCGTTGTAGTTATCGCGTAAAGACTGCGTGATTTCCATGGTGTCGTCCAGCTTGTAGCCGAAACTCTTCAAACAGTAGCCCTGCAATTCCAGCATATCAAACGGCAAAGGCGGTTGTTCTTTGGAAATCTTTTTTGTAACGGCAGCCCCAGAGAACTGTTTTCCGGAAATCATCGCAGACTTGCTCTCCGCGTAAGGTCTTTCCAAGATAAGCCCATCAGTCAGATGAGGGTCATCTTTCTTCGGCCTGTACTTCGTCTCAACGACCTTACCCTCAACAGAAGTCTTCGCTGAGACCTCATAGTATTTAGTTTTTACGTGGTTTTCGATAAGCATATCACGCTCGACCACAAGCCCAAGGGTAGGAGACTGCACACGTCCAACTGTCAGCGAAGCATTGTTTACCAGCGAATAATACCGGCTCATATTCACACCAACCATAAGGTCGGCAACGCTCCGTGCGTAAGCAGACCACCCCATGTTCTCAAAGAGACGGTTATCCTTGAGGTTGTTGAGCGCACGCTGCAGCGCAGGGATAGAGGTGTCGCCCGTCGCCAAACGGTAAACGGGTCCACGATAACCGTGCCAGCGAAGCAGCTCGTCAATAAGAAGCTGCCCCTCTTCATCAGGGTCTCCTGCGTGGATTACACAGGAACACTGCTTCAAAAGCTCCCCAATGCGCGAAACTCGCTCGTTGGGATTCACGCCTCTCCCGTTATACTCTTTCACCTTTGTTTGCCAGTTCGGGAAATAAATCGGCAAGGCAGACAACTCCCATTTCCCAAACGAGACATCATAGTCCTCAGGCTCCTTCAGAGAAAGAAGATGTCCTTGCGAACAGACGATTACATATTCACCTTTCACGGTTGCACCACGGTCATAATGTGCTGTACCGGGAATAGCTTGGGCAATCAAGTCGCCAAGCTGTTTCTTTTCAGCCAGTATTAGTTTAATGTGGAAACACGACCTTTCACAGCAGGCATTAAAAGCTCCCAAAAGGGCTTATTTCTTCGATTTCATATTAGCACGAACATAAAATAATGTCAAGTACGCGGAGCGTAAAAAGGGTGGCTCATGCGCCAAAATCATTCAAGTCGTAAGGGAGAAAAGCAAAACGTCTAAAAACGTAAAATTTGGTAAGAATATCTACATTTAGCACAAAAATGAGCAGAATCCTTTAACAAATGATTAAAAGATGTTACACGAAACTGTAACATCCCACAAATTAACACAGCTTATATTAGGAATAATGTCAACACAAAAGACATGATTGTTCCATTTTTCACAAGTCGTAAACTTGACAAAATTATGTAATCGTGGTAGAGTGATATTGAATATGGAACATAAGCGCTGGCAGACGACTTTCACTGCCGCAGGAAGCACTTACTCCACTTTTGCGGCATAGAAGCAGCGGCTTGTCAGCGCTATTTCCATGTACTCTTGCCACCCCAATACGCGGGAACAATATCTTGAATGGCGAACAAAACACGCCACTGTCATCGTTTTCAAAGGAAGAAAGGAAAAAGTAGCAGCGTAGAAGGAGGTCACGGGAAATGCAGCGAAAACACAACAGTAGAATCTATGAACACGGAACCAGCAACGAAGAAAAACAGAACAAGAAAGATAATGACGACCTCATTGATGACGTTTGTCAATTCACAGGCAGCACAAGCGACGCTGTCCGGAAGTCTGTAGAAATGGCAGTCAACGACCCTCTTTCCCCTATGGATGTGATGATATCCATTATGGAGTTTGGAGGGGACGACCCCGAAACAGCGAAGCGGCTTCTCGACATGGCAGAGCTTCGCCTCAAGACCCTTGTGAAGCAGCACGAAATTTACGGCACCCGTGCGCCGCACGACCTTGTCCCCGAAGAGCAGAGTCTCTGTCGGGCTTTCTCTCCCCGCGAGGTGCTGCGGATGTGGTTGTTTAGGCGCGAAAATGTCATCGTTACCCCTATCGCCAGTATCTACGAATCCATGTCCGACATGATTACGGATATCTGTGATGAGAATAAGTGGGGCAGGGCAAAGGGAGAGGAATTCATCCAACGTGAATATGCGAACCACTATCAGTTTATTGATAGTATTGGGCTTATCGTGTACGAGCTGGACGCATAGCAACCTGCAAAGACAAATACATTTCAAAATTAAAATTTCTCAGGAAGCAGCCCAAGGGTTGCTTCCTTTTTTTGAAAAAAAAGACCGATGGACGCACCACCGGTCTTTTTATCTTATCCATTTGTGTTCTCAGCGTCCTTTTGCTTCAAGCGAAGGACTCTGCGGATGAATGGCTTTACATAGGTTTCGTCAGGCGCGAGGGAGTACCCAAGAGCCTCCGCGTACTCCACCGCCTCACGGGACGGCGTTCTCCCCTCGCCCACCTTTCGGATAAAGCCCTGAATGGCTCTGGGAGCCTCCTCATAGGCTTCGTCGCCCTTACGGGTGTATCCGCCCTTCCCTGCCGCTTCCGCGCCGTCGTAGACGTTCCTGAGGCGTCCTCCGCGACCGTAGTAGCTTATGGACACCTCATCAAATTTCCGGACGCCCTTATTGTCGAGGGACAGATACTTGACATGGCTGCTTAGTTGCGACAGCAGTTCTGGACCTTTGCGCGTTACGGCACAGGCATAGAGAGTTAAAACGAGCCGCCTTAGGTTCCCGTAGATGACTCTGTCCTCTGAATCGAGGAAAACCGAAAAGAAGAACCCTGTCTTAGTATCATAGTACCCGCTCAAGTCTCCCTCACAGGTGTCCAGACGGTAAAGCATATAGATGGAATCGCCGTATAGAGTTTCCTTGAGCAAGACTTTCCGGATGATATCCTTCTCGCTTGCAAATTCAAAAACTGCGCCGTTGGCAGGAAGCGTCGAACTTCGTTTCGTCCGCAACAGCTCATGCATCTCATCAGGCAGCATCGGAGGCAGCGCAACAACAGAAAAAAACTTATTTGCGATGGCAGAAAAGCAATGCTGCGGAAGTATGTCGAAGGTGTATTCATTGATGAGCGCAGCCATACCCGCTATTTGGTTGGAAAAAATCCTGTCTACCTGCGTGTAGCGCTCCAAATCCTCCTTATTTTGGATGTAGCCATATCCCCACTTGCTATAGATTTCCTTGATTTGGGCATCCAGCTCCATGGGGGAACGAACCTTTCCATCAAGATTCCGGCGCTCCAACTCAAAAGCAGGCTTATCCAAGAAGGGGTAGGTATCTTCCATGACCAACAGTTCGCCGGTCGTTTTCAAACCGCAGACGACTTTGGTTAAGTCGAACTTATCGGGACGCAGGTATTCCGTCTGCTGAAGGAGGATACTGAAGTAACAGTACACCACATCAATGTTGATGTTAGATTGTTTTTCTTCCTTTGCGGTAAAAAGAAGGCGAGATGCAGCCATGAGAAAATCAAAGAACAGGGCGTATTCGGATTCGTTCTTGATTCTCTTGGCCATGGAATTGAAAAAGCTGTGAAGGCCCTTGATAAACTTGTCAGGGTTGGCACCGGCCAACTCCACCTGAGACTCATACAGACGAGAGAACTCCTTGCTATCTATATCACTACAAAAGAAGTACAGCGAAGAAGATAACTCAGTAAAAGGAATATTTTGCAGTGTACTCACAGTTACGATTGCAGTGTTCATCGTTCTCCGCTGCAATATGTTTGCTGGTCCATAACCGCTGCCGTTTTTCCGGTCGAACCAGTTGCTCCACTTTTTTAAGAGCGCGTAATCGGCATCCATCGGCATTTGAAAACTCCTTTTCTTTGTTTTCAATTATTCTACCATGTGGGAAGTCGGAAAACCAGCGTGTTTTGCGAAAACTTTTTTATCCCGAAAGTCATCCGTGATAAAGAATCTACCTGTTTTCAAGTCCTATGAGCTCAGAAGCTCTCTCAAGATATGTTTTAACAGTGCCTTTCACTTCGTTTACATACTCTGCCTGACACGGAACAAACACAACATAAAGCTCACGTCCGGCATGAACAGCTTCACTCACAGAGACAGAAGCTGCAGCCTTGCATGAGAGATGAGCATACGCCCGTGAGCAGCACGCTCCGACAGAGGACGAACCAATGAATACCGCATCGAGACAACAATTCAATTCATCCACCTCCGCAATCACATACACACCTGAACAAAAGACATATTTATAACCAAACGAAGCTCCATCGAGACACGCATTTTTCCCCCTCCGGCTGGGTGCAGAATCCCAATCACGCAGGAAATCTTTACGTGAAATTGGAACACTTCCCACTACATTTGCCTCAATTTCACGACGACGCTTCTTGGCGAAAACTGCGCCGCCTATTTCGAGAGAAAGATAACAGAGCAGAAGTGCTACAGATATAAGCCCTATCCATATGTTCATCCAATTACGCTTCAAGAACTGACCTGCCGCATTCAGGGGCTTTTCTAAGAAAGTAAACCACCCATAGCAGTCGGCCAAAAGGATAAGTAAAATCCCAGCGAGAACAACTACAGCCAGTACGAAAACACACAGGAGAACGCTCGTCTTAGCCTCGACCTTGTTCCCATTGTTGTCGTAACCCGCCTCGTTTTGTTTTGCTTTTTTCCCCATTTTTTCACCTTTTTGTATTGTTGAAAGAGGAGAGGGCCTTCCCTCTCCTCTTTTTAGATAAAGCATTTTTAACTTTCCTGCCGGAAGTCAAAATCTCAGCTAAACACTGATGCCGTGTCAACAGCAGAATACCATCCACCAACTACACTGGAAATCAGTGCGCCGGAAAGGATGGTGCCAAGGATGCTCAGCCCGACTGCCACACAGAATCCAATCAGTGCCCACTTCCCCACCGCCTTCGCCTTAATGGGGGTCGAATTCTGCCACGACAGATACAGAATCAGGCCAACCAGCGGGATGAGGAACGACAGAATATTCAGGCCAGTAGAAGGCTTATCCACCTCGACATTCTTGCTCGCCACGGCGCAGCCGCAGAAAGGGCAAATAATGGCATTATCCAGAACTTCCTTGCCGCAGTTGTTACAATACTTCATGCTCTTTGCTCTCCTTCTGAGGCTTTTCAGTGGTGTTTTTACTCTTCTTGAATGAAATAATTCCGCAGACCAATCCTCCGATGGCAAAGATTGGCATGAGCACACCAAGGGCTCCAATTACACAGCAGCCAGCACCTACGCCGCCAAGGATAATGGCAGTTTTGTTGTTTGCCTTAATGCCTCGCACCAGACCAATAATGGAGAATACCGCGCCTACGCAGAGGACGAGGTATAAGACGATTGCCAAAACAATAAGCCATCCGGTCAGTGCAAGCAAAGTTCCCGTGGAAAAAGACTCAACGCCGTTGACAATAGCGTCACTTCCGTTCACACCAAAAGAAAAATCCATAGTCCTGTTCTCTCTTTCTGGGGAGGTTCTCTCCCCTACTGTTTTATTTGCGAAAACAGGGGGCGCAGGCACAAGGTCTGCGCCCCCTGCATTCACTTTGGGGTTTACTCACCACATGATGAGCTGCTTACTCGGCGCCATGCTCCTTCTTGCGGCGGAACATGAACACCGCAGTGCCGCAGCAAGCAATGGCACTGAACGTACCCAGCATGGACCACAGGCCGATGCCCTCATCGCCAGTCTGGACACTGTCACGGAAATACACCGTCTGGGCACCGTCCATCAGGTCGTTGTGGGTAGCAATGACATTACCCGCCTCAGCACGACCCTCATACAGAGTCTCGAACACCACGAGCGCATGGTCCTTCAGCTTGGATGCGTCGAACTTGAACGTAACATTCACAGCACCGTTGGAGGACTTGGGCGTAAAGGTCGTGGTAGCAGTTACCAGATTACCCTTATTGTCCTTGAGGGCAACACCGGAATCCTTATCCATCAGCGTACCAACCAGCACGTAGGTCTTGCCCACAGTCAGGCCGGTATAGTTGACGGTGTCCACGATTTTCACGTTCTTACCAGCAACGGAGTTCTTCTTCTCCTTGCCATCGAAGGTAGCGGTGGTGGAAATGCTCGGACCGGAATAGGTCGGGATGCGCTTGATGGTCACAGTCTGGTCAACATCGTTGATGTCGGCGTGAGTCGCGACCGTAGTACCATTGCGGGTCAGGGTCTCGAACACGACCAGCGTCTTACCGCCCAGAATGGATGCATCAAACACGAAACTCACATCCACAGTACCGTCAGAGGATTTGGCCTCGAACTCGGTAGTGGCGGTGATTTCCTTGTTGTTGCGGCCCAGAACAGGCTCACCTGTCGCCTTGTCCATCAGCTTACCGATTACGGTGTACTTATTGCCGGCAATCAGGCCCTTATAGGACACGGTATCGACCAGCTCGACCTTGCTGTAGGCCCAGAATTCCTTCTTGCCATCAGCAGCGTTCTTAGCGGTGGTCTTGATTTCAGGGCTGTTGACAGTCACAGTCTGGTCAACATCGTCGATGTCGGCGTGAACTGCGATTTCAATGTCCTTGTACTGCAGGGACTCGAATACAACGATAGACTGGCCACGCAGCAGAGATGCATCGAGCACGAAGAACACGTCAACGGTGCCATTGGACGCCTCAGCGGTGAAGGTAACGGAGGAGGTAATTTCCTTTCCGTCCTTATCCTTCAGGGGCTCGTTGGTGGCCTTGTTCATCAGCTTACCGGAAACAGTGTACTTCTCTCCAGCAATCAGGCCCTTATAGGACACGGTATCCTTGATTTCAGCGCGGGCTTCGGGGTCGAGGGTCTTGCCGTTGGTGGCGTTGTTCACGGCCTTTGTGCCGATTTCGGGAACGCCAATGGTGACGGTCTGGCCCTCATCGTTGATATCCTCGTGGCTCACAAACACGGGCTTATTGGAGTCGCCGGGAACAATCTCGTTACCCAGATACACACGCTCGAATACCACCAGAGACTTGCCGGCCAGCTTGGAAGCGTCAAAGACGAACTTCACATCCACCGTACCAGTGGCAGCATCGGGAGTGAACACCTTGTAAGCGGTAACGGGGTCGCCGTTGGCATCGGTAACGGGCTTGCCGGTGGCCTTATCCATCAGCGTACCGATGGCGATGAACTCCTTACCCACGGGCATATTCTCGTAGGAGATGGTATCCACCAGAATCACATCAGCCAGAGGCATGAACTCCTTGCCGCCAACAGCGTTCTTGGCCGTGGTGCCAATCTTGGGGTTCAGGATTACAACGGTCTGGTCAACATCGTTGATGTCAGCATGGGTAGCAACGACACGGTTTCCGCGCTTCAGGTCCTCGAAAACAACGATGGACTCGCCACCCAGCAGAGACGCATCAAAGGTGAACTCCAGCTCCACAAAGCCAGTGAAGTCGGCCTCAGCCTTGAAGGTCTTAGAGGCGGTAATGCGATTGCCCTCGGCGTCCAGCAGAGGCTCACCGGTGGACTTAACCACCAGATATCCCTCGACCGTATAGGTCTTGTTGGGGATAACATCGGTGCATTCCACCTTATCGACGATAGTGACGGTGGTGGCCGGAACGATTTCCTTGTTTCCTTCCTTGTCGGTTGCAGTAGTCTTGACCTTGGGAGTCACCGCCTCGTCCTCGGCGATGATATTCACAGTCACCAGACCGGTCTCGGCATCCAGAGAAATGGTATCGGGCGTAACGCTGAAGGTAATCGGGGTATCCATCAGCTCATAACCCTTCGGGGGTACGATTTCGACCAGATGATAGTTCTCGCCGTAAGGCAGAACCAGCGGGGTCACAAAATAACCCTCATCATTTGTCTCGAATGTATCAATATAAGTTACCGTGGGGTAAGTGACCTTCTGGGACACCTTGTTCCCGTCAGGGTCGTAAATCTGGAACTTTGCACCACCCCAAGGAATGACCTCGCCGTCAAGCTCATCGACCTTCACAACGCGCAGATACGCGGTAATAGGTCCGTTGTTGACAGCCAAGTCGTGATGGTCGTGGTCAACCTCGCCAACCAAAACGGTGAACTCAGGCGCGAGCCCCGCACCCTTATCGCCGGCCTTGGTCTGATGCACCACATAGGTGCCGTAGGGCAACTCGATGGACTTGCCGCTGTAACCCAAGTCGTTGGTCGTCAGGATGCCGCGCTCGTCATCCTTAGCGTTCTCGTAAGAGCCGGCGGACTGCAGCCAATACTTGAACTCTGCACCGCCCTCGAACTTAGCGGGACCGGAGGTGCCGTCGGAGATGAACTTGGTAATGGCGAATGTGCCGCGATTGATGACCTCGACAGAGGTAATCTGGGGAGCAACGTTGTGTTCGATACGGTAGTTCTCCGGCTCGGAGCCAACGCGATACACGCCCTCATCAATCTGATAGCCAGTGGGCGCCTTGATTTCACGGATGGTGTAATCATAGCCGCAGATGTACTCGTCAGTGGTGAACTTGCCATCGCTGCCGATAACGTACTCCTTCACCAGCTCGTCACCCTTATACAGACCGTACACAGCACCCTCAAAGACACCATCGCCGCGAGGGATGTTGCCAGTCTCGGCGTCCGTCTTCTCCACAGTGACCTTCCACTTCTTCAGTACGTTGGTCACAGCGGTGTCGGTAACTTTCTGGAACTCCACAACGAGACCTGTCTGCACGGCAGGAATAACATACTTCACCGCCGTATCGACTTCCTCCAGCGTGTAGTTGTTGCCAATCAGGACATCCTTGAAGATGGCAATACCGTCAGCGTTGGTGGTAGCAGTCAGGTCAACAGCATCGCCGGAGATGGCAGTGCCATGCAGCCGGAAGGTGATGCCCTCGACCATGCCGTCCTCAGAGGTCTTGGTAACGCGCAGGTCGCCGCGCTTGAGCTTGTTGTAGACATTCACGGGGGTGGTGTTATCCAGAGTAACCTTCACGCCGTTTGTCACAGCGGGAACGATATACTTGGCAGCCGTGTTCACTTCCTCAACGCTGTAGTTGTTGCCAATCAGAACGTTGTTGAAGGTGGCAACTCCGGCGTCATTGGTCACGGCGGTCATATCCACCGTCTCGCCGTTGATAGCAGTACCAGACAGACGGAACGTGATACCAGCGACCTTGCCGTCCTCGGAGGTCTTCTTAACCTCAACGGCGCCGCGAGCCAGCTTATTGTGGAAGTTCAAGCTGGTGGTGTTGTTGAGCGTAATGGTCACATTGCTCTGGACAGCGGGAACAACGTACCGCTCGGCGGTGTTGATTTCCTGCACGGTATAGTTATTACCGATAAGGATTTCTCTGAACATAACGACGCCGTTCTCGTCGGTAGAAGCAGTTTCATTGACTGCAGCACCGGAGATAGACGTACCGGTCAGCCGGAAGGTCATGCCTGCCACGAAGCCGTCCTCGGATGTCTTCGTGATTTTCAGATTGCCGCGAGCCAGCTTGTTCTCGAACTGAGCGGGGGTGCTGGTGTTGTACTCAACCACCACGCCAGCCTGCACCGCAGGAACAACATACTTCGCTGCGGTGTTGATTTCCTCCAGCTTATAGTTGTTGCCCACAGGAACATTATTGAAGGTAGCCACGCCGTTGGCATCCGTCACAGCCGTCATGTTGACAGCCGTACCTGCTGCGGAAGTGCCGGACAGCCGGAAGGTGTGTCCAGCAATCTGACCATCCTCAGAGGTCTTAGTAACCTTCACAACGCCCTTCTTCAGCACGTTGCTGAAGTTCACTGTCTTGAAATCGCCGATAGCGATGGTCACAGTTTGAGGCTGCGTCGGGATGTAGTTGTCAGGTGTATTCTCCGTTACTGTGTAAGTACCGGGCTGCAAATCGGTAATGGCAATCTTACCGTTCGCACCAGTGGTCACAGTCTTGCTGTAACCGTTAGGACCCGTGACCGTGAAGCTCACGCCGCCAACCTTGCCATCCTCTGAAGTCTTGGCAATGTTCAAATCGCCGGTAGTTTTCGTGACCTTGGCGCGGACGTAGGCAGTAACAGGGTCGGGTGTACCGTTAAGAGCAACGCAATCCTGCTTGCTGCCACCC
>OMCS01000064.1_pt1 | contig 59652 bp, 51 predicted proteins | sample 1674241 | NCBI WGS metagenome assembly OMCS01 (sample SAMEA103958153, study PRJEB25191) | human gut metagenome
CCGAGATCTACACTCTTTCCCTACACGACGCTCTTCCGATCTTGAGTGTCATCTGGGTCCAGACGGTTAAGCTCCTGAAGCATCGGCTCGTCTAAGCCCACATAATAAAAATAGGTGGCGGCCACAATATAGAATTCAGATTTCGCATAAATCACACGTTTGCTTTCCCTCGGGGGCATGGAATTCACCTCTTCGCGAATTCTGCGCAAACGCCTCATCGCCTTTTCGCGATAAGCATAAAAATCTTTGTTGTGCGATTCTCTCTGGCAGAGTCGCATGTTCTGAACATCGGCAATAGCGAGTTCTATCTGATTATCGCTCTCCTCTTCAATCTTCTTCAGCCATCCCTTGGCACCCTTGTAATCCATCTTGGCTATACAGACGAAGGCAAGGTTGTTATAGGCTTCGGCACGGCCTGAGGGATAATTTTCTGAGAGCTTCAAAGCCCTCTCAGCCAGCACTTTAGTAGAATCGAGATTGCGATAATGATAAGCATAGGATTGCTCGTTCAGCTCATCTACCCTTGCCTTATTCGCAGGAGAACAAGCTGAAAGAAAAAATGCCGCCACCACCAGAATTGATGATGGCGACATGAAACAAAACGATGCGAAAAACTGCATCTCTAATGAAAAATAGTCTAAATTAAGCGCGAGCCTTCGCGATGTAACCGAGAGCCTCCTGACACTTGGCTTTGATGGCAGCCCAGTCGCCAGCAGCAACAGTCTCCTTAGGGAAAAGCTTAGAACCCATACCTACGCAGAGAACGCCAGCCTTGATCCAAGGAGTAAGATTCTCCTCTGTTGGCTCTACGGCACCTGTTACCATGATGTTGCTCCAACGCAAAGGTGCCATTACGTTCTTGACGAATGAAGGACCGCCTACGTTACCTGCTGGGAATACCTTGGTTACGTCGCAACCGGCAGCCTGAGCATTATTGATTTCTGTTACAGAACCGCAACCTGGTGAATAAGGAACCAGACGACGGTTGCAAACTGGAGCAATATCTGGGTTGAAGTTAGGACCTACGATGAAGTTAGCGCCGAGCTGGAGATACAGAGAAGCTGTACCGGCATCAACAACTGTACCTGCACCCAGAATCATCTCAGGGCAAGCCTTGTCGGCCCACTTTACCAACTCTCCGAAAATCTCGTGAGCGAAGTCACCACGGTTAGTAAACTCGAAAACACGTACGCCACCCTCGTAACAAGCCTTGATGACGTTCTTGCAGATTTCAACATCCTTATTGAAGAAAACAGGTACCATACCAGTCTCTTTCATGGCTGCCATAACCTGCATTTTGCTAAACTTTGCCATTATCTTATTATAATGTTAAATTTTAAATGTTAAATTAGGAAGAGCAAATGAATTGGCTTTCCCTTCGGTAGCCGAACGATGTTTCTTCACTCTTCCCTCTTCACTTAAATTTATCTCTGAACGCGACCATTAGCGTTACCGCCAGCCAGGCTCTCTACCTCGTCAGCAGATACCAGGTTGAAGTCGCCAGGGATAGTATGCTTCAAAGCAGAAGCAGCTACCGCAAACTCAAGAGCCTCGCCCTGAGTCTCCTTAGTAAGAAGACCGTGGATCAGACCACCAGAGAAAGAGTCGCCACCACCAACGCGGTCGATGATAGGGTTGATGTCATAGTGCTTGCTCTGATAGAACTCCTTACCATCATAGATAAGAGCCTTCCAGCCGTTGTGTGTAGCAGAGAGAGATTCGCGGAGAGTAGAAACAACATACTTGAATCCGAACTCCTTCATCATGCCCTTGAAGATTCCGTAGTAACCCTCAGCATCAGTCTTACCGCCCTCTACGTCAGCATCTGGCTTGAAGCCCAGGCAGAGCTGAGCATCTTCCTCATTACCGATGCAAACATCAACATACTTCATCAGAGGACGCATAACAGAGATAGCCTTCTCTGAAGTCCAGAGCTTCTTGCGGAAGTTGAGGTCAACAGAAACTGTTACGCCGTGACGCTTAGCAGCCTCACAAGCTAACTTGGTAAGTTCAGCAGCCTTGTCGCTAATAGCTGGAGTAATACCGCTCCAATGGAACCATTGGGCACCCTCCATAATCTTGTCGAAATCGAAATCAGATGGGTCAGCCTCAGCAATTGCGCTGTGTGCACGGTCGTAGATTACCTTGGATGGGCGCATAGAAGCGCCAGTCTCGGCATAGTAGAGACCTACGCGGTCGCCACCACGAGCGATGAACTCTGTGTTAACGCCGTAACGACGGAGACCGTTGACAGCAATCTGACCGATCTCGTGCTTAGGGAGCTTAGATACGAAGTAAGCATCATGACCATAGTTAGCCAAGCTTACAGCTACGTTAGCCTCACCACCACCAGGGATGATGCGAAGTGATTCACTCTGAATGAAACGATCATTGCCTTCTGGTGATAAACGAAGCATGATCTCACCCAATGTTACAATTTTTGCCATGTTTGATAGTTTTAATTTTTTTGTTTTTATTTTGTTTGTTATGAGTAACAAATTAAATTCCACTTTTCAGTAGAGAAATGAAGTTCAATTATCAGTTGTCATTCAATTTCGAGGGCAAAAATAACCATAATTTCTCGAATAACGAAATAAAATCGCATTTTTTTTTGTTTTTCGTGCAAAAAAGTTGCTGTGTCTTCGCACAATTCAAAAAATTGTTGTATATTTGCGGCAAAATTCGTACTTGTGGTCGCACACAACAGAATTGCTTAATACTAATTGTGGTCTGTGCACAGCTAGGAAGTACCTGCGACGTTTTATCTATTGTAGCCCCCAGGAGAGGCTCCTTATATAATAAGTACACGCGAGGCAACCAGACCCGTAATGCTAAAAAACAATGGCCGAAAAAATCAGAATCAAGGATATTGCCGAGAGAGCTGGCGTATCCGTTGGAACCGTAGACCGAGTTCTGCACGACCGTCCAAACGTGTCGAAACCTGCACGCGACAAGGTCGAGAAAGCCCTCAAGGAAATGAATTATCAGCCTAATGTGTACGCCAGCGCTCTGGCTTACAACAAATCCTATACCTTCTACCTGCTGATTCCGAAACATGAATCGGAGGCTTACTGGGAGGAAATAGAGGAAGGCGCAAAAAAATGTGAAGATACCCGACGTGACTTCCATATCGATGTAGAAATTCGTTTCTATGAGCGTTCCAGCGAGGAATCGTTCCGCGAAGAAGGCAACAAGATTCTTGAGGCCAGTCCGGAAGGAGTCATCTTGGTGCCTTCATCGCTCGACGTGACCCGCGAGTTTACCGAGGCGTTGCATCACAAAAGCATCCCGTTCATCCTGCTCGACTCCTACATGCCCGATCTGCGTCCGCTCTCTTTCTTCGGCCAGGATTCGTTCTGTTCCGGTTTCTTCGCAGCCAAGATGCTGATGATGCTTGCAGCAAAGGAAGATGAAATCCTGCTCATGAGGCAGACCAAAGACGGAAGAGTGGTCAGCAAGCAGCAGGACAACCGAGAGGTAGGATTCCGCCATTACATGCACGACCACTTCCCTAACGTGAAGATTACCCTGCTCGACCTGCCGTTGAGCGGCACACGTGCTGAATTCGTCAAAATGCTGGAGAAGTTCTTTGCCGTGCATCCGAACATCCACCATTGCATCACCATGACTTCGAAGGCGCACATCGTGGGCGACTTCCTGCTGAAGACCAACCGCCGCGACGTTCAGATCATGGGCTATGATATGGTAGAGAAAAACGCCCGCTGTCTGCGCGAAGGAAGCATCTCCTTCCTCATCGCCCAGCACGCCTACATGCAGGGTTACTCCTGCGTAGACACGCTCTTCCAGGCCATCGTACTGAAGAAGAAAGTTACGCCGGTAAACTATATGCCTATCGAACTGCTGATGAAGGAAAACGTAGATTTCTATCGCAGAACCCAGCTCTAAGGCGAATTGGCAGAATTAAAGCTTTTGCCCTTACAGGGCGACAGGGTTGCGTCCGTAATTACCCAGGGCGATGCCCTGGGCTAGGAGCTTTTGCCCTTTCAGGGCGTATGGAGCCAACTAGCGACAATACAGGAACATTATAAATTATAAACAATAAATAAAAAACAGACTACGTATGGAACAATCAAGTTTTATCAAGATTAACCCTGCCGACTCGGTAGTGGTTTGCTTGCGCCCTATGAAGAAGGGTGAAACAATTGAAGTAGATGGCAAGACCATCACATTATTGCAGGATACACCTGCAGGACACAAGGTGCTCATCAACGATGCAGCCGAGGGTACAGATATCCTGAAGTATGGCTACCCTATCGGTCATGCAAAGACCGGTCTCAAGGCGGGCGAATGGGTAAACGAGAACAACCTCAAGACCAATCTTGCCGGTACGCTCGAATATACCTACAACCCGGTTAACGAGCAGCTGAACATCGCTAAGGAAAACCGCACCTTCAAGGGCTACGTTCGCAAGAATGGCGAAGTAGGCGTAAGAAACGAAGTATGGGTAGTTCCTACCGTGGGCTGCGTTAACGGCGTGGCTGAGAAGCTGGTAGAACTCCTCAAGAAAGAAACAGGCTGCGAAGGCATCGACGCCATCCACGCATGGCACCACAACTTCGGTTGCTCACAGCTCTCGGGCGACCATGAGAATACCCGCAAGGTGCTTCGCGATATCTGTCTGCATCCAAACGCAGGTGCCGTGCTCGTTCTCTCGCTCGGCTGCGAGAACAACCAGCCAGATGATTTCATGAAGATGCTCGGCGACTATGATCACGACCGCATCAAACTTCTTGTAACACAGAAGGTTGAAGGAGACGAACTCGAGGAAGGCATGAAGATTCTGCGCAACCTCTATGCCCAGGCTAAGGAAGACAAGCGCGAGGAAGTTCCGGTAAGCAAACTGCGCGTAGGTTTGAAGTGTGGCGGTTCTGACGGCTTCAGCGGAATTACAGCCAACCCATTGGTAGGTGAATTTAGCGACTGGCTCGTAGCTCAGGGCGGAACAAGCATTCTGACAGAGGTACCGGAAATGTTTGGCGCAGAAACCATTCTGATGAACCGTTGCGAAAATAAGGAACTCTTCGACAAGACCGTTCACCTGATTAACGACTTCAAGGAGTACTTCCTGAGCCATGGTGAACCAGTTGGCGAGAACCCTTCTCCAGGTAACAAGGCAGGTGGTATCTCAACCCTCGAAGATAAGGCTTTGGGTTGCACCCAGAAGTGCGGCCGTGCTCCGGTAAGCGGCGTGCTCCAGTATGGCGACCGTCTGGAGACAACCGGTTTGAACCTGCTTTCAGCTCCGGGTAACGACCTTGTAGCAGCCACAGCTCTGGCTTCAGCAGGTTGCCAGCTCGTCCTCTTCACCACAGGTCGCGGAACCCCATTCGGAACCTTCGTGCCAACGATGAAGATTTCTACCAACAGCAATCTGGCAAAGAACAAGCCAAACTGGATTGACTTCAACGCCGGCGCTCTGGTAGAAGGTGTAGAAATGAAAGACTTGGTAAGCAAGTTTATTGATAAGATTATAGCCGTAGCAAGTGGCGAGGAGGCTCGCAACGAGTATAATGGCTATCGTGAAATCTCCATCTTCAAGAATGGAGTAACTCTTTAATTAAAAAGAAAAAAGAAGTATGAGTAATAAAAAAGGTTTGCTGGCGTTGTCGCCATTATTTTTACTGATTGTCCTCATCGTGGCTTTTACCGTATATTCGGTAGACAGCAACCATCAGGACACCAGCCTCTCGCTCACAGTAGCGTTCATGATTTCGAGCATTTATGCCGTGGCAATTTCCGGCGGAATGCCTGTCAGGAAACGAGTGGACACATACAGCAAGGGTGCCGGCGCCAACAACCTGATGCTCATGCTCTGGATTTACGTGCTGGCTGGCTCGTTTGCCGCATCAGCCAAGGCGATGGGAGCCGTTGATGCAACCGTCAACCTGGCGCTCAGCATCCTGCCAGCCAGCATGATTCTGCCAGGACTCTTCCTGGCTGCCTGCTTTATCTCCGTATCTATCGGAACAAGTGTGGGAACCGTAGTGGCTCTGGTTCCGATAGCCGCCGGACTGGCCCACTCGATGGATGCTAACGTAGGCATGATGACCGCCATCATCGTAGGTGGCGCTTATTTCGGCGACAACCTCTCGTTCATCTCCGATACGACGGTTGTTGCTACGCAGACGCAGAACTGCAAGATGAGCGATAAGTTCAAGGTCAACTCCATGATTGTGGTTCCGGCCGCCGTACTCGTGCTCATCGCCTATTCTGTCATGGGAGTCGGTCTTCAGGCCCCAACCCACATCAACGAGGTAGAATACATGAAAGTATTGCCTTACCTCACCGTCCTCGTTACCGCTATTGCCGGCATGAATGTAATGGCTGTTCTCACTCTGGGCACCCTACTCTGTGGCGCCATCGGCATAGGCAGTCATCTTCTGGGTGCCTCCGGAAGCTACGACCTCTTTGGCTGGTTCTCAGCCATGGGCAACGGCATTATCGGCATGGGCGAACTCATTATCATCGCCATGATGGCAGGTGGTATGCTCGAAATCATCCGCGAAAACGGCGGAATCGATTTCATCATCAACAAGATTACAGCCCACGTAAACAGCAAGCGTGGAGCCGAACTTTCTATCGCCGCCCTCGTTTCGATGGTAAACATCTGTACGGCAAATAATACGGTAGCGATTCTGACAGTAGGAAATATTTCAAAAAAGATAGGCGACCGGTTTGGCGTAGACAACCGCAAGGCAGCCAGCATTCTCGACACCTTCTCGTGCATGGTTCAGGGATTGATTCCTTATGGCGTGCAGATGCTCCTGGCAGCCGGTCTGGCCAATCTCAGTCCGATGGACATTCTTCCTTATCTCTACTATCCGCTGGCGATAGGTGTGGCAGCCCTGCTGGCCATCCTCTTGCGCTATCCTAAGAGATACAGTTAGGAAGACTTCTAAAAATCAGAGGAGGGTCTCCTTCTGCGTTAGAGATTTCTTGACAGGAAGAACAAAACTTTATTATTGACTATTAATAAGAACAAGGCATATGAATTTTCTTCAGCGCAACCTTTTTACTAAGCTCCGTGCCGATAACTTCGGCATCAAGGAAGAAATGGAACCGATGACTACCTTTAAGAAGAAAAAGATAGCTCAGATGCTCAAGAACGTGAATGATGTTCCTGCCGGAGAGGTGAAGATGAACAACGGTTTTCTGAACCGACGGCTCAGCAAGATTCAGGAAGATGAACGCCACGCCATCGATACCTCTATCGAGACCATTTATCTGCTGCGCATCATCGTGGCAAACGTAAATGGAATGCTGGCTAACGGAATCAATCTCAGAGGAATCATCCAGTTGGGAGACTACCTGAGAACCCGAGGCGACAAGGTAGATTTCGTGAAACTGGAGAAGTGGCTTGCCAAGCTCCGCATCCAGCGCATCGCCCAGTTGGAAGGAAGCGTACTCATAACCTTCTTCGATTTTGAACAGGACGAAATCCCGTTCGTTCATCACATAGAAAGAGGCGCCTACAAGCTGACGCTCCGTTCGCTCTACTATAATATCATGGACCAGCAGGCCATTCAGTTTGAGCAGACCAGCAGCGGCTTTGTACGCACCACGGGGGGAACCATGCGCAAGAATCTGCGCCGCAGCATGCGCTATCTGCAATACGCTCCGATAGAAACCATGAGCAATTTCATGAACAATTTCTTCCGTTCATTATCTGAGATTGAAGAGTAAATTTCAGTAAGGATTGAAGGGGTTAACCTGGGATTCATCAGGACGAAGAGTAAAATATCTATAAAATTAATCTCTTAGTAGTACGATTTTCATCTGATTTTCGTATCTTTGCATCTATGAAAAAATTATTTATCTCTATTATAGCATCCATTATTGCCTTGGGAGCCCATGCCCAAGTGCAATGCGAAGACACTTGTCGGCACGTTCACGGCATCGACTTGAGTCATTATCAGGGCAACGTGTTCTGGGAAACCGTGGGCGACAACTCTAAGATGGCTTACGTTTATCTGAAAGCTACCGAGGGCGGAACCAACATCGACAGCAAATACAAGAAGAATATCGACCTGGCTCATCGCTATGGAATGAAAGTAGGTTCTTATCATTTCTACAGACCCCGCATCCCACAGCAGACGCAGCTGGAAAATTTCAAGGCCCAATGCCGTCCGGGAGATCAGGACCTCTTGCCTATGATTGATGTGGAGACGAAAAGCGGCATGAATACAGAAGAATTCTGCGATTCGCTCTTTAAGTTTCTGCATCTCGTAGAGAAAGCATATAAGCAGAAACCCCTCATCTATACGGGAGCCAATTTCTATGACAACTATCTTCTGGGCAAGCTAGACAGCTACAAGCTGATGATTGCCCAGTATACGAAGCGCATCCCTGTATTGCGCGATGGTAGAGATTTCGAAATGTGGCAATATACGGGTAAGGGCAAACTCAACGGAATAAACGGCTATGTTGACAAAAGCCGTTTCATGGGGCGCCACAAGCTCAGAGAAATCAGATTCAGACATCGATAGTACTTGGAACCCTGAACTCGGAACTTTATGATTAGCTTCAAGGTAAAGAGTGGATAAGGTCTGGAAGTAGAGAAGCATGAATTATATAAGTAAATTAATAAACACAAAATAGAATTATGGCAATTATAAAATGTCCGGAATGCGGACGCCAAATTAGCGATAAAGCACCTACCTGCCCTAGTTGCGGAGTAGAAATAGCAGGCAAAATTACCAAATGCCCAAATTGTGGCGAGATTTATTTCAGCAACCTGGAAATGTGTCCTAACTGCCATGAGCTGAATCCTTCGCTCACAAGAATGACGCCTCCGACAGGAATGAGCCAGCAGACTCCTGCCAGCCAGGCTTCTATGACTCAGCAGCAAGAAGCTGAAAACGCAGCCAGACAGAATGCAATCAGACAAGAAGAAATCCGCCGTCAGGAGGTTCTCAGACAGGACGCTCGTCCTCAGACACCTGTCAGAACAGCAACACCTCCTACTCCACCCGTTCCTCCGGTTCGCCCACAGCAATCTAATTCTCAGAACGGCGGAAACGGCGAGGGAAACCAGGAAAAGAAAAAAAGCAATCGTGGCGTCATCATCATCTCTCTGATTTTCGCCTTCCTCGTTTGTGGCATTTTCTACTATTTCTATGATAGTGCCAATAAGAATAAGGAACTGGAAGCTTACGAGTATGCGATGCAGAGTAGCGACCCGATGGTTCTGCAGAGTTACCTAGATACTTACAAAGATGCAGACGAGGCGCATCGTGATTCCATCATGGCTCACCTCGAACTTCTGAAGCAGACCGATCAGGACTGGACCAACGCCGTAGTAAGCGGTTCGAAAGAGGCCCTGCAGGCTTATCTCGACAAATACCCAAACAGTCCACACAAGCAGGAGGTTTTGAACAAGATAGATTCCATCGACTGGAATGTGGCCAAGAATGCTGATAATGTAGAAGCTTACCAGGCTTATCTCGCCGCTCATGCTGACGGTTCGCATATCGAAGAGGCTGAGAATGCGATGAAGAAAGCCAAGAGCAGAGATTTGCAGCCAGAAGAGAAAGATATGGTAAGCAGTCTGTTCCGCCATTTCTTCCAAAGCATCAATACCCGCGATGCTGATGGTTTGCAGGCTTCATGCGAGGACATTCTCTCTTCGCTTCTGGGCAAGAATTCTGCTACCAAGGCAGATGTTGTTACCTTTATGAATAAGCTTTATAAGGAAGATGTGACCAACCTGAACTGGTTCCTCACCAACGATTATAAGATCAAGAAGCGCGAGGTGGGTGACGAAGATTATGAATATCAGGTTCAGTTCTCAGCACGTGAGGAAGTTCAGCTTACCGACGGTACTAAGAAAACCAACCATTTCAAAATCAACGCAACCGTTTCGCCAGACGGCAAGGTTTCTGCGTTCAACATGTCGAAGATTAATGCTGCAGAATAATAAATAGAGACTCATCTGAGACGAAGCGATTTTTATTTCAGAGAATCATTTAAAAATAAATAGAAAAAACGCCCAGCAAGATCAGGAACTTCATTTCTGAATGTTCCCTTCTTGCAGGGCGTTTCTTTTTACCTTCATGTTTCGGGAAGGTTCTCATGTCCGAGAAACCCGTTCCCTTCTTTTAGAAATTACTTTGCATCCTTCATCTGACGGAGCAAATCTTTCTGCTTATCATTCAACCCGGTTGGCAACTTCACGTTGTAAGTAATCATCAGGTCGCCAAAGGTTCCGTCACCTCGGTCGTATCCTTTTCCGCGAACACGAACCTTCGTGCCATTCTGCGTTTCCGGCTTAATCTTCAGTTTGATTTTAGAACCATTACTCAATTTAATGATTCCTTCGCCGCCCAGCAGAGCCGTATAAAGGTCGATATTCACATTCATGTTCATTTCGCCGTTATTGGCACGACCATTCTGGCCGCAACCGCCGCCACAACCACCAGTACCGAAATCAGCACCAGCTCCGTAGCCAGCTCTATTAAAGCCGCTACCATAACCGGCAGAACCATTAAAGCCGCCAAAATTGCCTGAACCGAATCCTTCAGCAGACTGCTGGCTTCTTCCACGACCTCCGAAGAGATTTTCGAAGAAGCTGGAGAAACCTCCGCCTCCGCCAAACTGGCTGAAGTCGAAACCCTCGAATGGATTTCCACCTGCTCCACCATAGCTTCCGGAACCGCCTGCACCACCAGCTCCGCCGAAACCGCCGAATGCATCAGCATTCTTCCATTGTTCGCCATACTGGTCGTATTTAGCACGCTTATCTGGGTCAGAAATCACCTCATACGCCTCGTTCAGCGCCTGGAACTTAGCCTTCGCCTTCGGGTCGTTAGGGTGCAAATCTGGGTGAAACTGTTTTGCACGTTTACGATACGCAGCTCTCACATCCTTCTGCGGAATGTTCTTGTCTACGCCGAGAATCTTGTAATAATCAACAAATGCCATATTATAAAACCTCCTATTTTTTAGTTTTTAAAAAATATCCAACAAAAAGTATGCCTATTTAAGTTCTTTTTTGTACTTTTGCAGAGAAAATAAGAAACAGAGCTCAACTGATGGGCTTTCATTACTCAAAAGTAATACATTAATTAATATGAAACAATTATTTGCTGCGCTTCTTTTGGCGCTAACTTTCAATTCACAAGTGATGGCACAACAACGTACCGTAAAACTGAGAGTGATAGAGACAAGCGATGTGCACGGCTCTTTCTTCCCTTACGATTTCATCAACCGTAAGCCAAAAGCAGGAACCTTGGCGCGCGTTTCTTCCTACGTCAATAATTTGCGAAAAGACTACAAGGATAACCTCATCCTCTTGGAGAATGGCGATATTCTGCAGGGACAGCCTACCTGCTATTATTATAATTATGTAAACACAGAGGCTAGAAACGTGGCTGCCGAGGTGGTCAACTACATGAAGTATGATGCGCAAGTGTTTGGCAATCATGATGTTGAAACGGGCCATCCAGTTTACGACAAATGGATAAAAGAACTCAATTGCCCAGTTCTTGGTTCCAACATCATCAGCACTTCTACAGGCCAGCCATACGTTAAGCCTTATCTCATCCTGAACCGCGAGGGCGTGAAGGTGGCTGTCTTGGGAATGCTTACTCCTGCCATTCCAAACTGGCTCACGGAGAATCTCTGGAGCGGACTGAAATTTGAAAATATGGTAACAAACGCCCGCAAATGGGTGAAGTATCTCCAGGAGAATGAAAAACCGGATGTTATCATCGGCCTCTTCCACAGCGGAAAAGACGGAGGCATCCAGACTGCCGAATATGATGAAGACGCATCTATCAAGGTGGCAAAAGAAGTGCCAGGCTTCGACCTCGTTCTCTTCGGCCACGACCATACGCGCGACAACGAAACCGTAACCAATACTGATGGAAAGCAGGTGGTTTGCCTGGATCCTGCCAACAACGCCATTAGCGTGGCAGATGCAGAAATAACCCTCACCCTCAACAAGAAAAAGGTGAACGGAAAGAAGCAGCTGGTGGTAACTGACAAAAAGGTGACAGGCAAGATTGTGGATGTGACAGATTGTCCTATCGACGAGGATTTCATGAAGACTTTCGAACCTCAGATTGCGGAAGTAAAGAAATATGTGGGCAAGCAGATTGGCAACTTCAAGACTACCATCTACAGCCGCGACCAGTTCTTCGGCAGTTCTGCCTTCAACGATTTCATCCTCAACCTCCAGTTGCAGATTACAAAAGCCGACATTTCGTTCAACGCTCCCCTTCAGTTCAACGCGATTCTGAAAGCCGGCCCAATCTGTGTGAGCGACATGTTCAATCTCTATAAATACGAGAATCAGCTCTACGTAATGCGCATGACGGGCGAAGAAATCAGAAAGCATCTGGAAATGAGTTACGACCTCTGGGTGAACACCATGAAGAGTCCGGACGACCATCTTCTGCTGCTCGATGAAAAGACCGTTGGCGACCAGCAACGCCTCGGCTTCAAGAATCTCTCGTTCAACTTTGATAGTGCTGCGGGAATCGATTACGAAGTTGACGTAACCAAGCCAGACGGCGAGAAGGTGAAGATTCTGCGCATGAGCAACGGCGAACCTTTCGATGAGAAGAAATGGTACAAAGTAGCCGTTAACAGCTATCGTGGAAATGGTGGCGGTGAACTCCTTACCAAGGGTGCCGGAATCCCGAAAGACAGTCTTGAAAGCCGAATCATCTATCGCAGCAAGCGCGACCAGCGTTACTATCTGATGGAAGAAATTGAAAAGATGGGAACGGTTGATGCAAAACCAAACAACAACTGGAAGTTTGTGCCGGAAGCATGGACCAAGCCAGCTGCCCAGCGCGATTTCGAATTGCTGTTCGGTAAGAAGAAATAGCTCCTCGAAACGCTTCTGGAAAAGCATATTATAAAGATCAAAGTAAAAAAGCAAATAAGTTCAAAATAAAGAATGAAGTATTGGTTTATATTTTGCAAGACTGATCTCTTGCTCGAAAAGAAAGAAGACGGAACCTATACGATTCCTTGTTCAGAAGAGAGTCCAATCCCAACAAAGCCTTGGACTCACATTCTCAACATTACCCCGATGGAAGACGGAACAGAGGTGAAGACCTTCACCATTCCTGAGCCCGTTACCGGCAATCCGAAGTACGAAATGTGCGGCTTGCGCCCTAGTTTCTACAAACTCTCTCCTGCCCTTTACCAGAAAGCAGGAAAGTGTCAGGAGCTCAACTATTGGGACATGAATACCCAATTCTGCGGCGTTTGCGGAGCTCCGATGAAAATGGCAACCGACATCAGTAAGAAATGTACAGAATGCGGCAAACAGGTCTGGCCTTCGCTTGCCACAGCCATCATCGTTCTGATTAAGAAAGATGATCAGGTATTGCTGGTACACGCTCGCAATTTCAAGGGAAATTTCGACAGTCTCGTGGCTGGTTTCGTAGAGACTGGCGAGAATCTGGAAGAGGCGGTTCATCGTGAAGTAATGGAAGAAACCGGTCTGACTATCAAGAACTTGAAATATTTCGGTTCCCAGCCTTGGCCTTATCCGAGCGGTCTGATGATTGGCTTCTCGGCAGAATATGTAGATGGAGAAATTCATCTACAGAAAGAAGAACTCTCTCGTGGTAAATGGTTCACGAAAGAGAATCTCCCTATTCTCCCAGAGAAACTTTCCATCGCCCGAAAACTCATCGACGCCTGGCTGGCGGACAAACTCTAATAATGAGGACAAACTCTAAAAGTGAGGATAAACTCTAAAAAATGATGAAAGAGAAACTTTGGAATGCAAACTACATCAAGGTGATGACTACCAACTTTCTGTTGTATTTCGCCTTCTATCTGCTCACACCTTTGCTCCCTCTCTATCTGAGCGAAAATTTTGGAGCCACGAAAGATGTGATTGGAATTGTGCTGAGCGGCTATACGGTTGCCGCCCTCATCATTCGTCCGTTCAGCGGATATGTGGTTGACAGCTTTTCGCGCAAGAAGGTTCTGATGGTCTGTCTCACGGCCTTCGCCATCTTCTTTGCCGGCTATATTGCAGCCAGCACCATCCTGATGTTTGCCATCTGCAGAACCCTGCACGGAGGTCCGTTCGGAGCCGTAACGGTTGCCAACAGCACCTGCGCCATCGACGTTCTTCCGGCAAGTAGAAGAAATGAAGGAATCGGACTCTACGGACTGAGCAACAATTTTGCCATGGCAATTGCTCCATCCATCGGAATCTATCTCCATAATGCGGTAGACAGTTACATGATTCTCTTCTGGATAGCTTTCATCGTGGCGATTGCCTCAGTTGTGATTGCAGGAACCATCCGCCTCCCCGAAAAGGAAATCGTTAAGAACAAGGAGAAGCTTTCTCTCGACCGCTTCTTCCTGACGCGTGCCTGGCTCCTTGCCATCAACATCGCCATGTTCGGTTTCTGCTGGGGCGTTCTGAGCAATTATCTCGCAATCTACAGCAAGGAGGAACTCGGAATTACGGGCGGAACGGGCACTTATTTTGCCCTTCTTTCCATGGGCCTGTTCCTGTCAAGATTGCAGGGAAGAAAAGCCTTGAGCCAGGGAAAACTTACCCAGAATGCGGCCGAAGGAATGCTGCTTTCGCTTGTTGGTTTCATCATCTTTGTTGCCGTCAAGCACCCGGTAGCCTATTATCTTTCGGCTTGTCTTATCGGCCTGGGAAACGGTCATCTTTACCCAGCCTTCCTCAACATGTTTATTAATGTGGCTCGTCACAACCAGCGTGGAACGGCAAACAGCAGCATTCTTACAGGTTGGGATTTGGGCTTCGGAATCGGCTGTCTGCTAGGCGGAGTCGTGGCAGAACATTTCGGTTACAACGGAACATTCTGGATGGTTGCTATAGAAAATGCAGCTTCCGTTCTCCTCTTCTTTGCCGCTTCGAAACAATTCTTTGAGAAGAGACGCAGAGAATAGAAAACAGTTGATAAAGAGAAATATAAAATTATGAATAAAAAAAGAGCACTTCATCCGAGACAGAAGAAAGTCTCAGGCGAAGTGCTCTTATTTTTATCTTACTTTTCTGTTTTTAGAAAGGAAGATCATCTGCGCTACCACCCTCTGCTGCAGGAGCTGCAGGCTGAACTGGAGGGAATGCTGCAGTTGCGCCATTAGCAGGAGCTGCTGGCTGAGCAGGAGCTACAGGAGCACCTACTGGAGGAAACGCACCTGGCTGCATTCCGCCCATAGCACCAGCAACGGCGTTAGGGTCAACACGCTGGATATTCCAGGCACGGATGCTGTTGTACCAACGGCCCTGATACTCGTGAGCATCAATATCGAAAGAAACCAGAAGTTCCTCTCCACTCTGAATGTTGAACTGAGCCAGACGGTCTGCTCCGAAAACATCAAAGCACAATTTCTTTGGATACTGCTCGTGGGTTTCAATTACGAACGACTGAGCTTTCCACTCTCCTCTTGCAGAGACGCCGCTTTTTTCAGGCAAAACGGCAATAACTTTTCCTTGTAATTCCATATGATAATATTTAAAGTTTTTCCTTTGTTTAAAGGGTGTTTTTTTCTTTCTGACTGCGAAATTACTAAAAATAGTTCAAAAACTAGAACTTTTCTCCAATTATTTTTGCTTATCAGCGATATTTTTTGTATTTTTGTGCTCAATTAGGTGATATTGCCTAATTAAATTAAGGTGAAACAGAAAACAAAATAAAATTTAAATAAAATACTCATGAGATTTACAGTATCAAGTTCTGCATTGAGCAGCAAGCTCAACATGCTCGCAAAAGTGATTGGAAGCAAGAATTCGTTGCCAATCCTCGATTGTTTCCTTTTCCAAGTTGCTAACGGTGAAATGAGCATCACGGCTAGCGATAGTGATAATGTCATCAAGAGTACACTCGCTCTTACCGACCACGATGGAGAAGGTGAGTTTTGTGTGCCTAACCGCGTTATCCTCGATGCGTTGAAGGAACTGCCTGAGCAGCCTCTTCACTTCGATGTGGATGCTGCCGGAGAAGCCGTTGCCATCAAGATTGTTTACCAGAACGGTCTTTACAACTTCACAGGTCAGAGCGCAGAGGAATATCCTCGCACACAGAGCATGAACGATGCTTGCACCACCGTTTCTTTGCCTACAGAAATGCTGATCAACAACATTTCACGCTCGCTCTTTGCTACAGCCAACGATGAGTTGCGCCCTGTCATGAACGGTATTTACTTCGACCTGACTGCAGATGCACTCGCTATCGTAGCAAGCGATGGTCACAAGCTGGTTCGCAGCAAGAACTTCACTATCAAGAGCGAATCTCCTTCAGCATTCAACTTGCCTAAGAAGCCAGCTTCTCTGCTGAAGAACATTCTGAGCAAGGACGGCGACGACGCTATCATCAAGTTTGATGACCGAAGCGCAGAAATCCAGTTTACTGACGGCGTTATGAGATGCAGACTGATTGATGGCCGCTACCCTAACTACAACTCTGTCATTCCAAACAACCCTAACGAGGTTACAGTAGACCGCAGAGGCTTGCAGAGTGCTTTGCGCCGCGTATTGCCATTTGCAAGCGAGAGCAGCCAGCTCATCCGTTTCCACATCGAGTCAGGCCGTTTCGAGGTTTCTTCTGAGGATATTGACTTCTCAACATCTGCAAAGGAACAGTTGTCTTGCGAATACAACGGCTCTCCTATCAGCATCGGCTTCAAGGGAAGCAGTCTGATGGAAATCCTGAGCAATCTCACCAGCGACAACATCATCATCCAGCTGGCAGACCCAAGCCGTGCCGGAATCATCGTACCAGCAGAACAGCCTGAGAACGAAGATATTCTGATGCTCATCATGCCTATGCTCCTTAACGACTAAAGGAGCACGGGCTTTCTCTGAAACAACAAAAAGAAAAGTATTTCTACAAAAATGAAACTCAATTTGACAAAGCCTCTGATCGTGTTCGACCTGGAGACAACGGGTCTTGACATGATCAAGGATCGTATTATACAGATTTCTTACATCAAGGTAATGCCTGATGGAACTGAAGACCGCAAGAACCTCTTCGTAAATCCTTGCAAGGAGATTCCTGCCGAAGTAGTTGCCCTTACAGGCATCAGCAACGAAGATGTAAAAGATGCGCCAACCTTCAAGCAGCTGGCTGCCACATTAGAGAAGGAATTTACAGGTTGCGATTTCGCAGGCTACAATTCCAACCACTTCGATGTACCGATGCTCGCAGAAGAATTCCTGCGTGCTGGAATCGACTTCGATTTCAACAAGTGCCGTCTCATCGATGCGCAGACCATCTTCATGAAGATGGAACGCCGTAACCTGGCTGCAGCCTACAAGTTCTATTGCGGCAGAAAGATGGAGGAAGATTTCGAAGCTCATCGTGCAGATCAGGATACAGAGGCTACTTACCGCGTGCTCATGGGCGAGCTCGACAAGTATGCTCCAGGCGTGCAGGATGAACCTGAGCGCGTGCTCAACAACAACATGGATGAACTAGCCGATTTCTCTAAGCAGAAGGATAATGTAGATTTCGCCGGACGCATCGTTTGGGAAGAGGTAAAAGACGCCCAGGGCAACGTTGTAAACGATGAGAACGGAAATCCTTTGAAGCACGAAGTATTCAACTTCGGCAAATACAAAGGATGGGATGTGGCTGAGATTCTGACCAAAGACCCGGGTTATTTTACATGGGTCTTGGGAAGCGATTTCACCAACAATACCAAGCAGGTACTTACCCGCATCCGCCTTCGTGAATTCAACAAGAGAATGGGTAAATAATTGTTACCGGACTTTCGCAAGCAGTTGAAGAACAAACCTTGCGAAAGTCGGATTTATTTCTTAACAGTTAGAAAAATTCATGTTAAAAGGAAAGAAAATCGTATTGGGCATTACGGGCTCTATTGCAGCTTACAAGTCTTGCCTCATCATACGAGGTCTCATCAAGCGCGGAGCCGAAGTGCAGGTAGTCATTACGCCTGCAGGAAAGGAGTTCATCACTCCCATCACCCTTTCGGCTCTTACGCATAAGCCTGTGGTAAGCGAATTCTTCTCGCAGCGCGATGGAACCTGGAATTCGCACGTAGACTTAGGTCTGTGGGCCGACGCCATGCTAATCGCTCCTTGCACAGCCTCTACCTTGGGAAAAATGGCTCACGGAATTGCTGACAACATGCTCATCACAACCTATCTGTCGATGAAAGCACCTGTTTTCATCGCTCCAGCCATGGACCTCGACATGTATAAGCATCCTTCTACCCAAGCCAACATGAAAACACTTCTGGGCTATGGAAATCACATCATAGAACCCGAAGTGGGATTCCTGGCAAGCGGACTGGAAGGAAAGGGACGCATGGAAGAACCTGATATTATCGTAGAATGCCTTGACAGATTCTTCGATGAACAGGCTCAGCAGAATGCAGAGACCGATGAAGCTGCATCAGAAAACTGCAAGGAAAAAGAAAGCGATAAGCTCGATTTGAAAGGCAAGAAGATCATGATTACAGCCGGACCAACTTACGAAAAGATTGACCCGGTACGTTTCATCGGCAATTATTCTTCCGGCAAAATGGGCTTTGCCCTTGCTGAAGAGTGCTGCCGTCGTGGTGCTGAGGTTACGCTGGTTGCAGGTCCGGTTTCGCTCACCTGTTCCGAAGCCATTCATCGCATCGATGTAGAAAGTTGCGAGGAAATGTATCAGGCAGCCACTAAAGCTTTTGCCTCTACCGATGCAGCCATTCTCTGTGCTGCTGTTGCTGATTTCAAGCCAAGCGAGATTGCTGACAGAAAAATCAAGCGCGAGAAAGATGATCTGGAACTCCGCCTCGTCCCTACTCACGATATTGCTGCAGCCCTTGGCAAGATGAAACAAAAACATCAGCGAATTGTGGCTTTCGCCCTGGAAACCAACGATGAAGAGGCTAATGCACAGAAAAAGCGCAAAAAGAAAAATGCCGATTTCATCGTGCTTAACTCTACTCGCAATCCGGGAACCACATTCCGTACGGATGACAACCAGATAACGATTATTTCTGAAGAGGGTAAGAAAGAATATGAGAAGAAACCGAAAACTGAAGTGGCTCGCGACATTATCAACGAGCTGGCTCATCTCTTGTAGTCCCATCACATCAGCCGCTCAGGAGTTGCAGGCTAAGATTACCATCAACCATGCCCAGATTCAGGGCACGGAAAACCGGGTATTCGATAATCTGCAGCAAACTCTTGAGCAGTTTGTGAACGACAGGCAATGGACGAATCTTCAATTCAGGAAGAACGAGCGCATCGTGTGCAACTTCAATATCACGGTAAGCAAGTATGATAAAGACCAGAATATCTTTACCTGCAAAGCGCTCATCCAGGCCAACCGTCCCGTCTACAATTCAGCCTATACGTCCACCTTATATAATAATGTGGATGAAAACTTCACGTTCAAGTTTGCCGAGTTCGACCAGCTGGAGTTTACCGAAGAGCGGATTGACAACCAGCTAACGGCTCTGCTCGCCTACTATGCTTACCTCATCATCGGTTTAGATCTTGACAGTTTTGCGCCTAAAGGTGGTGAAGACATTCTGCAACGTTGCATGAACCTCACCAACAACGCCCAGAATCTTGATTTTCCGGGCTGGAAAGCGTTTAGTGACAACAGAAACCGGTTCGCCATCATTTCCGATTATCTCGACGGAGCCATGGAACCTTTCAGAATGCTGCAATACAACTATTACAGAAAAGGGCTCGATGAAATGGCGAATAATGTGGAACGAGGCAGAACTGAAATCACCAACACCCTGCTCCAGGATCTGAAGAAGGCACGTACGGACAGACCGCTCAGTCTGCTGCCACAAATCTGGACCGACTATAAGAAGGACGAGCTTGCTAACATCTATCAGAAACATGGCACTCAGAAAGAGAAAGAAAGCATTTATGAGCTGCTCTTCTCCATCAATCCTTCTCAAAACTCATATTGGGACAAAATCAAGGAATAAGGCTACATGCAGAATGATTCGAGGCAACTTCCCGAATGATAAAGCAAAGATTCTTCCTAGGTAGGTTAAGTTCCTTTAAAACAATAAGATAAGAAATTATGCTCAAGCAATTATACATCAAGAATTTCACGTTGATTGACGAGTTGGACATTCCTCTTTATCCAGGATTCTCAGTCATCACGGGCGAGACGGGTGCCGGAAAGAGCATCATTCTCGGAGCCATCGGACTGCTTCTGGGCAACCGTGCTGACAGCAAGGCCATCAAGGCAGGAAGAGACCGATGCGTGATAGAAGCCCACTTCGACCTGTCAAAATACGGAATGCAGGATTTCTTCGATGCTAACGATATTGATTATGATGCAGAAGACACCATCATCCGCCGCGAACTGACAGCTGCCGGAAAGAGCCGTGCCTTCATCAACGACACGCCCGTCCCCCTGAGCAAGATGAGAGAACTGGGCGAACAGCTCGTCGATATTCATTCACAGCACCAGAATCTCCTGCTGCAGAAGGAAGACTTCCAGCTCAGCGTGGTCGACATTATTGCCCACGATGAAAAGCAGAAGAAGGCTTATCTTGCCGAATACAAGAACTATAAAAAGGCTAAGCAGCAGCTGGAAGACCTGAAAGCGGAAATCGCAAAGAACAGGGAGAACGAGGAATTCATGCGCTTCCAGTTTAAGGAACTGGATGATGCAAACCTGCAGGAAGGCGAACTTGAGCAACTGGAACAGGAAGCAGAAACCCTCAGCCATTCTGAAGACATCAAGACTGCTCTCTATGAAGCAGATAATGCACTCTCGGGCGAAGACGGCAGCATTCTCGACAAACTGAAGAATGCAGCCCAGCAGATTGACAATATCAAGGAGGTTTATCCGGATGTGAAAGAGGTGGCTGAGCGAATGCAGAGCAGCTATATAGAACTCAAGGATATTGCTCAGGAAATAAGCGGAAGCGTTGACAATGTAGAGTTCGACCCGAACCGGCTTGAAACCATCAATTCCCGTCTCGACCAGCTCTACTCGCTCCAGCAGAAATTCCATGTGGAAAATGTAGAAGAACTCATCGCCACTCGCGAGCGAATCAACGAACAGTTGCAGCACATCGATAATGGAGATGAAGACATAGAAGAACAGGAAAAGCAAGTTGCCCTTCTGTTTGCCAAGGCTGAAAAGCTGGCTGGTGAACTGACTGCCATCCGAACGAAATCGGCCAGAAAGATAGAAGAAGAAATGAAGAAACGTCTCATTCCTCTGGGAATTCCAAACGTCCGCTTCGAAATTTCATTCTCCGCCAAGCCGCTCAGTTCTGATGGTGTTGACAAGGTCAATTTCCTGTTCAGCGCCAACAAAAGCACGCTTCTCCAGCCGGTGAGTCAGGTTGCTTCCGGTGGAGAAATCGCCCGCGTCATGCTTTCTCTGAAGGCCATGATCAGCGGCGCCGTAAAACTGCCAACCATCATCTTTGATGAAATCGACACGGGAGTAAGCGGTAAGATTGCTGAAAAGATGGCGGAAATCATGACAGAGATGGGCAACCTGAACCGCCAGGTTATTTCCATCACCCACCTGCCGCAGATTGCTTCCATGGGAACCCATCATTACAAGGTTCTGAAAGAAGAAACCGAAGAGGGAACTCTTTCTCACATGAAGGAACTCAACGAGCAGCAGCGTATAGAAGAAATCGCCCAGATGCTCAGCGGAAGCGACATTACGCCTGCTGCCCTGGCAAATGCTAAGGAGTTGCTCAATAAACACAAGCAACACAAATAAGATTATGAAAAAAATAAATATGATCATGATGGGACTGATGCTCGGAGCATCGTCCCTCTATGCCCAGCCGGGTTCGGTCCAGAAACTGGCTAAGAGCGTTTTCACCTTGACTACTTTCAATCAGAAAGGCGACATTATCGCCTCTACCCAAGGTATTTTTATCGACAACAAGGGAACGGCTATCAGCACCTTCAAGCCATTTGTCGGAGCTGTAAAGGCTAGCGTTGTTGACGCTTCCGGCAAATCGATTCCTGTTGAGGCCATCATGGGAGCCGACGAGCTCTATGATGTGGCTAAATTCCGCATCAACGCCTCTACAGTTGCTGCCCCTATCGCAACCAAGGAATCGGCTGCTGGCGACAAGGTCTGGCTGGTTCCATATTCTATCAAGAAGCCGGCTTACCAGCAGGAGGACATCAGCAGCGTAGAGAAGTTCAAGACTACGTACAACTATTACATCTTCTCGAATAGTGCTCCGGAAAATGCAGTAGGTTGTCCGTTTGCCAACAAGAACGGCCAGGTCATCGGTCTGATGCACAGCAATGGTCAGGTTACGGCCATCGACGCCAACTACGCCAAGCAGCTGAAGGTAACCGGTCTTTCGAGTCTTGATGCAGCCCTTCGCGAAACCACCATCCGTACAGCTCTTCCTGATACAGAGAACGAAGCGATGACGATGATGACTCTGAAGAAAGGCCAGACTACAGCTGATGTGTATGCGAAATATAGCGATGAGTTTATCAGCAAATTCCCTACTTCAGCCTTCGGTTACAAGGAGAAAGCCGCTTATCTGACGGATAAGGCCGAATATGATGCAGCTGCCAAACTGATGGAAGAAGGCATTAAGAAATCGGCTGCCAAGGATGAGGCTCATTCCAACTATGCCGACCTGATTTATCAGAAGATTATTTACAAGGGCGATTCTGTTTATAAGGACTGGACGCTTGATAAGGCCATAGCTGAGGCTCAGAAGGCATACGAAATCAAGGCTCAGCCTATTTATCGCCATCAGGAAGCGCAGATTAATTTTGTAAAGGGTGAGTATCAGAAAGCTTACGATACTTTCATGGATTTGACCAATACTTCACTTCTCAGCGGCGAACTCTATTTTGAGGCTGCCCAGGCTAAGAAGAATCTCAAGGCTCCAGCCAAGGAGATTGAGGTTTTGCTCGATAGTGCGGTAAGCGTTGGAAGCAAGACCGGAATGGTTGCGAATTATTATCTGGCACGTGGAGAATTTCTGAAGGAGCAGGGTGAATTCCGCCGAGCTATTCAGGATTATAATATGTACGATTCCATTGCCCGTCCTGTTTCGCCAGCCTTCTTCTACACCCGTTACCAATGCGAAACCAAGTTACGCATGTGGCAGCCAGCCCTGCTTGATATTGCCCGCACCTGTTACCTGGCTCCTAAAGAGCCTACATATTTTGCAGAATGGGCAAGTCTCGACTTGCGTGTAAAGCGTTATGATGAAGGAATCAGCGCAGCCACCCATTGCATAGAGTTGGCTCCTGAATATGCTGACGGCTACCTTCTCTTAGGTCTGCTCCAGAAGGAGAAAGGAAATAAGGAAGAGGCCATCAAGAACCTGAAGAAAGCCCAGGAACTCGGCGATTCCCGCGCTGGAGAATATCTCAAGAAAATGAAGTAATTATTTTAGTAATAAGTAAGAAAGTCCGTAGGCATTTTAACAGAACGCCTACGGACTTTCTTTTACATTTTAGTCATGTGGTAACCCAGCATTTTTAGCTCTACGGCTATTCCCATGAGGAACATCTGGTGAAGGGCAGCAACGAAACCACGGAAGGCTTCCTCGCTTCCAGGCTGCAAATTCAGATGAATCAGCTTGCTGTAAGAGCGCGAAGCACATTCTGCCACTACATTCGTAACAGCCTTATGCGCTTCCTTATTCAGCAGCAGAACCTTTTCGCAGATGTAATCATCCATGTGGTCGAAATCTATTCTGTCACGAAGATATTCATAATGATTCTCTACCTTGCTGTAGAGTTCCCAATCCTCATCCCAATACTTGGCAAGCGCCATTCCTACATACATGATCCAACCCAATGAAACCGTAGGATATTTGGCAAACTCGCGAATCGCATCAGGCAGATAACTCTCGCCTACTTTCTGCCACAGCTCTTCCAAATCCGGAGCTTCCGGCAAATGAGCATCTACCTTATCAATACCCAGCAGATATTGATAAAGATCTTCCTTGAAAATCGCTTCAAAATTCTTTTTCTCTTCCATTTATCTTTTCTTTTCTAATATTTTTTTACTGAACTCTGCAAACCCTGATTCCTATCTGCACCGGATGTTTATGCATGTAAGTATAAAGCGTCATCGGTTCATCAATCACCTTCTTGTGAATGCTGCTGGCGTTGAGCAGATGCAATCCGTCTTTGTGCCAGGAAGCAATACCGATGTGGGTCGTGTCGAGCCCCTTCTTGTTGGTAATGATGGCGATAATGTCACCATCGTGAATAGCGTTGCGGAAAACTGCCGTGTTGGCAATCTTACCCTTCGGAACATAACGGTAACGCTTGCCGTTCACACTCTGTTCCAGTTTTCTGATTCCCGATTTCCATTCCGGATGAGCCTTAAGCATCTTATAGCTCGAAACATGCGTACTCATCCAGTTGATGTTCACGGTCTGAACGGCCGAGAAAGGAGGATTGGGCGCAATATTCTTCACGATTCCCTCGCGCTCGTTTGCATCCATCCAAATCGTGAAATAATGCTGACGCTTCACATAGGAAATCTCTCCGCCCACATAACGCACATTCCGGAGATGTTTGCAGAAAGCCGAGAAAGAAGTCTCGTTCTTCTTGGCGCACAGGGTGAGCGCCGTAACCATCTCTACGTATGTGGTGCAGTCCAGCTCACGGGTGTTCACGATGAGCACCTCTTCCTTCGTCCGGTCCAGCGTGCCGCCCACATAAGGAACGCCCGCCATCTGCTTGCCAAACCAGAGCATCCAACTGGCAGGTTTCTTCTTCATCGCCCTTGCCTGCTGCAGCAGTCCTACAATCCGCAGACTGTCCTGCCGCTGATAAACCACATTCACCCTGGCTTCTCCCGGAACAGCCAGCACGCAAGCCAGCACGACAGCTGCCATTTTCGTAAATATTTTCATCTCTTCTCTTTTTATATGTTAATGATGACGTTTCCTGCCGAAATTCACACCCACATAAATATTGAGTGAGCCAAACGAATTGTTGGTAGAAAACTGTTTTTTCTTATAGTTGTAGGAATGGATAATGGTGCTGGCGCCCGCGTACCAATGCGTGTTGTTCCACACAATACCGAAGCGGCCTATTCCATCCAGGTTCACATTCTTGAAACTGAAGTTGGTAATGTCCAGATGTTCACTTTCATTATCCGATTTCGAGCTGTTGTAAGCCACACCTACCGAGAGCGAAGCGTTGAAGAGCCAGTTCTTGGCGAAAACCCAGTTGTAAGCATAGCCGCAGGTTACGTTCACATCGCTGTATTTCACCTTACTGAACATCAGCGAACTGTCTATCTTAGCTTCCGGAGTTCCCCCGTTTGTCAGATTTTTGTTCAGCTTTTCATCTACAAGATTGGTCAGTTTATCCCAGTTCACCTCCAGTTCATGCTCCGTGTAACCGATTCCCAGAAGCATGGAACCGGCACTTCTCCGCTGCACCGTACTCTGCGAATAGGCAGCGGGATAAGAGAAGCGGCGATGGTTGAAGATGTAATAAAGATTGAATCCCTTGATGCTCGATTTGAAACCGTCGAAAGGAGCCTTGCGAATAGGGTCACAATCGATGTGCTCACCCAGATTCATCCGCAGAACATGATAGTCATTTCCCGTCTGTCGCCAGAACAGGTCTATTCCCAGCAGACTGCTGTAGAGGCTCAGGTCAAACTCCTTTTTATTAGTGTGGTTATTCCTGAAATTAATGTGCTTCAGGTCGAACGTATAACCCAGAAACACCCATCGCCAGCCCAGATAAGGCCCCAGGCGGTAAGAAGGATCAGGCGAGAAGGAAATGCTCTGTCCTTCGCTGTTTCTGAGCGTATATTCCTCGTAGGTATTGGTGTTCTGCAGCATCACCGTATAATTGTAATGCTGGTCTTCTATATAAGCCGAATCCGTACTGTTGAATTCTCTGAAGAACCGGGTGAACACATCTCCCACCTGATGGAAGAAGGTTTTGCGATGGCGCTCTTTCACGAGGCTGTCCTGGGAATTGGACATGAACATCGTCTTGTTGAAGAGCGTTCCCAGCATGGTAGAATCCACGGGCTCCCCTGCCCTTGCCGAAGTGCAGGCAAGGGAACAGATAAATCCTACTATACAGAAACATCTCTTCATAACTTACGCTCTAATCCTGATGATGATTTTGTAAAAAATCAGTTCTTCCACAATACTCGGTCCAGCACCCAGTTGACAGCCGTAGCCGAAACGCTGGTGCAGTCGCATTTTCCTATTCCCTGCAGATGCTGAATCACACTCTTGATGAGCGGCAGCTGCACATAAGGCGGATTCGGAACCGTAATCAAGTTCTTTCCTTCGCTCGTAATCACTTCTATCGGCTGGTAAGTGAACACCGAGAATGAGAGCGAACCTTTCTCGCCAATCACCTCGATGCAGTCTTCCTTCGCACTCTCATGTCCCACGAAGCACCAGCTTCCGCTGCCCGGAATTCCACTCTCAAAGAAGAAGCACGCCGAGAGCGTATCTTCAGCCTGATAAAGATGCGCTCTGTTGGCAGGATAGCCGTGCGCACGGGTAATCACACCAAACAGATTCTGGAGCAAATCTATCTGATGAGGAGCCAGGTCGTAGAAATAGCCGCCGCCCGCAATATCCGGCTGCAGTCGCCAAGGCATTTCCTTGCCGCTCTGAAAGTCGAGATCGCGCGGAGGAACCGAGAAGCGCACCTGAACATTCACCACGTTACCGATGGTTCCGCTCTCGATAATCTCCTTTACCTTCTGGAAGTAAGGAAGATAACGGCGATAGTAAGCTACGAAGCAGGGAACACCCGTCTGCTCGCTGATGCGGTTGATGCGGATGCAGTCGTTGTAGCTCGCTGCCAGCGGTTTCTCTATATAGCAGGGTTTGCCCGCATGCATCGCCATGATGGCGAAGGTGGCGTGAGAAGAAGGTGGCGTGGCGATGTAAACAGCATTCACATCGGGATCTTCTATCAATTCCGATGCATCCGTGTACCATTTGCGCACATGATGGCGCTCAGCATAGCTGCGTGCCTTGTTCTCGCTTCGGCTCATCACAGCCACCACCTGCGAACCCTCCACTTCGTTGAAAGCCGGTCCGCTTTTCTTTTCGGTTACTTCTCCGCAGCCGATAAATCCCCAATTAATCTGTTTCATTCTCTGTTGGTTTATTCTCTCCCGAAAGATTATTCTCCGGCGAGCGATTTGTTGATTTCGTCAATATAGTCGAGCACCTCGTCGCGTCCCATCTTCTTTTCACTACTGGTAATGAAATAAGGTGGAAGTGCTTCCCAGCGGTCTTCCAGCGCATGCATCCATTTCTCCGCATTCATGCGAGCCTTGACCGGACCCAACTTGTCGGCCTTGGTAAAGACGATGCAGAAAGGAACGCCGCTCTCGCCCAGCCAGTCTACAAACTCGCGGTCTATCTTCTGCTGGTCGTGGCGCACGTCGATGAGCACAAAGACATTAGCCAACTGCTGGCGCTGCAGAATATAACTGCTTATCATTTGTTCCAGCTGCTTCTGTACGGTCTTCGAACGCTTGGCGAAACCATAGCCAGGAAGGTCAACCAGATACCATTCGTTGTTGATGATGAAGTGGTTGATAAGCAGCGTCTTACCCGGTGTGGCTGAAGTCTTAGCCAAACCCTTGTGGTTGCAGAGCATATTGATGAGGCTCGATTTTCCCACATTACTTCTGCCGATGAAAGCATATTCAGCCTTCGTATCTTTCGGACACATGCTCACTCGTGGAGCCGATATTGTAAATTCTGATTTCTTAATTTCCATTCTTTCTATTTTCTTTATTATTTTTATTATTTTCAAGTTTCGCAAGTGAGCTCCACACGCCCTGAAAGGGCGAGAGGCGTTAGAACTTTTGTGCCTTCAGCCCGTACTTCTAAGTCTAGAGCATTTCAGCCAGTTCCAGCCATCTCATTTCCTTCTCATCAAGTTCATCCTTGATTTCAGGCAGGCGCTTGCTTTTCTCCGTCAGTTCCTCAACCGACAGATTTCCGCTGCAGAGTTCCTCTTCCAGCTTCTTCTGTTCCTCGGTCAGCGCATCTATTTCCTGGGTCAGCTGCTCATATTCGCGCTTCTCCTTGTAGCTCATCTTGCGCTTGTTCTCAAAATTGGCGTCGCGCTTGGCCGTGCCTGCTCCGTCGCTTTCTGCTGTTGCATTTCCGCTCTTTGCCGGTTTCGCCTGTTCCGCCTCGTCCTTCGCCTGCATCCGGCTCCATTCCCTGTACTGCGTATAGTTGCCTGGGAAATCCTGAATTTCGCCTTCGCCCTTGAAAACAAGCAGATGGTCTACTACCTTGTCCATGAAATAGCGGTCGTGGCTCACCACGATGACGCAACCCGCAAAATCCTGAAGATATTCTTCCAGTACCTGCAGCGTCTGGATGTCGAGGTCGTTGGTCGGCTCGTCCAGCACCAGAAAGTTCGGATTCCTCATCAGCACCGTACAGAGGTAAAGCTTGCGCTTCTCGCCGCCGCTCAGCTTGTAAACGTAGTTGTGCTGCTCCTCGGGCGTAAAGAGGAAGAACTGCAGAAACTGCGAAGCCGTCATGTGCTTGCCGCCCAGATCTATGTAATCGGCAATCTCCGTAATCACGTCAATCACCTTCTGGTCTTCACGGAATTTCAGTCCCTCCTGCGAGAAATAGCCGAAGCGAACCGTCTCGCCGATGTCAAACTTGCCGCTGTCGGGCTGAACCTCGCCCAGCAGCATCTTGATGAAGGTCGATTTTCCCGTTCCGTTATTACCCACAATGCCCATCTTCTCGAAGCGGGCAAAGTTGTAGTAGAAGTTGTCGAGAATCACCTTTTTCTGTCCCCTGTCGTCGAAAGCCTTGCTCACATACTGGCATTCAAAAATCTTCGAACCTATATAAACGGTAGAAGCCTTCAGCCTTACCTGTCGGTCTTCGATGCGCTGCTTCGCCACCTTCTCCAGCTCGTAGAAAGCATCCTCGCGGTATTTCGCCTTGTGTCCGCGCGCCTGAGGCTGGCGGCGCATCCAGTCGAGTTCCCTGCGGTAGAGATTCTTCGAGTGCTGAATTTCGGCTCTAAGATTGTCCATTCTCTCCTGCCTCTTCTCCAGATAATAAGCATAATTGCCGCGGTAGGTGTGGATGGTGCGGTCGTCGAGTTCCAGAATCGTATTGCACACCTTGTCCAGAAAGAATCGGTCGTGCGTAACCATAAAGATGGTCTTGTTGCCGCGGTTCAGATAACCCTCCAGCCACTCTATCATCTCCAGGTCCAAGTGGTTGGTCGGCTCGTCCAGCATCAGGAAGTCGGGTTCCGTAATCAGCACATTCGCCAGCGCCACTCGCTTCTGCTGTCCGCCGCTGAGCTGTCCCATCGGCTGTTCCAGGTTGGTAATGTGCAGCTGTGTGAGAATCTGTTTCGCCTTCAGCACCTTCTCCGGATCATCCTCATGATTGAAGCACGCCTGCAGCACACTTTCCTCCGGATCAAACTGCGGCGACTGCTCCAGATAGCCCACCTTCAAGTCGCGTCGGTAGATGATGTCTCCGCTCTCGTGTCCCTCTTTATCCATCAGCACCGACATGAGCGTAGACTTTCCCGTGCCGTTTCTCGCCACGAGTCCCACTTTCTGTCCTTCAGCGATAGAGAAGGAAATATTATCAAAAAGAACCTGTGCACCAAAGCGTTTGGTGAGGTTTTGAACGTCTAAATAGGGTATTTGACTAGCCATTTTTATTTTTTTTGTGCAAAGATAGGCAAAATATTTGGCAGAAACAAATTTTTTAATTATCTTTGCACACGAATTTATCAATCAATACCGTGTTTCCATTCAGAAACGCGACATTTCAGAAAGAAAATCATTAATATACAATATATAATATATGTATAGCAAAGAAGAATTACAAGCAAAGAGTGTCGTTCAGTTGAAGGACATTGCCAAGGAACTTGGAGCCAAGGTAAAGAAGAGCGATAATAAGGGAACTATCGTCTACGCCATTCTCGACGCCCAGGCAGAACAGCCAGCTTCTGAAGCAGCCCCTAAGCGCAAGCGCACCCGCATTGCAACCAAGAAAGAAGACCGTGTTTATTCCGTACACGGTAATGAAGGAGAGAATTTCGACGTGCAGAAGAACCAAGTATTGGGTCCTAACAGCGGCGAGACTGCTCCTCAGGCTATGAGCGAAACTGCCCCAGACCCAGCGGTTGAGGAAGAAATCCAGTTCAGTCCGGCAGAGCAGAGTTTACAATCAGCTGCCCAGAAGCAGACTCTAAACCAATCAGGCGAAGACATCGAGGCTCAGGTACTTGCCAACTTCCCGAAACACCGCGGCAGAAGAAGCAAGGCTGAACTCGAAGCTATTGCAGAAGCCAGAGCAGCTGCCATCAGAAAGCATCAGGCGGTAAAAGCCGAGATAGAAGCGCAGATGGCGAAAGATGCACAGGAGACAGCTAACCAGAAGGCTGCTACTGAGGCAGAACAGCCGGAAGAGGCAACAGCCGATAACCAGCAGACTGCTCCTGAGCAGGCAGCACCTGAGCAAGCTGCCGTTCCTGAAGAGCAGTTCTCTGCCGGAAACGCTGAGAGCGCTAACATCAGCGGCGATTTGCAGGCGATGCTCCAGGCTAAGATGAATGCACAGAACGCAGCAGCAGCTCCAGCTCCGGCAGCCGCTCCGGCTCCAGCTGAGGAGGCAAAGGAAGAAGCTACTGAAAAAACTGCAACCGATAAGAAACAGGAGTCAGCTCCTATCCACTATACTGAAGGTATGAAGGTAGAACTCGATGCAGACGGAACCTGGAAGGGTGATCCGGGCGATGGAACCGATTTCATCCCGGTAGTCGACATTCCTATCGAAGACCAGGCTGCCATTCCTACTGTCGACATCTTCGACCGTCCTACCACTCCGCAGACTTCTCACCAGCACACACCTGCTGCCCCTGCAGCCAAGAACAAGCAGGAAGCACCAGCCTACGATTTCAGCAATCTCGTGAAATCCAACGGTGTGCTCGAAGTGATTTCAGAGGGCTACGGATTCCTGCGCAGCAGCGATTACAATTACCTTTCTTCACCGGACGATGTTTATGTAGCATCCAGCTTCGTCAAGAAGTTCGGTCTGAAGACAGGTGATGTCATCGAGTGCAAGGTGCGTCCGCCTCACGAGGGCGAGAAATACTTCCCGCTCACCAGCATCATCAAGATCAATGGCCGTGACCCGTCAGAGGTTCGTGACCGTGTTCCTTTCGAGCACCTCACCCCACTCTTCCCTGATGAGAAGTTCAATCTCTGTGGCGACCGCCGCACCACCAATCTCAGCACCCGCATTGTAGACCTCTTCTCGCCAATCGGTAAGGGTCAGCGTGCGCTCATCGTGGCTCAGCCTAAGACCGGTAAGACCATCCTCATGAAGGATATTGCCAACGCCATCGCAGCCAACCATCCTGAGGCTTACCTCATGATGCTGCTCATCGACGAGCGTCCTGAGGAGGTTACCGACATGGCACGCACCGTGAATGCAGAGGTTATCGCCTCTACCTTCGACGAGCCAGCAGAGCGCCATGTCAAGATTGCCGGAATCGTGCTCGAGAAGGCTAAGAGAATGGTAGAATGCGGACACGATGTTGTCATCTTCCTCGATTCTATCACCCGTCTCGCCCGTGCCTACAACACCACAGCTCCTGCATCTGGTAAGGTGCTCACCGGTGGTGTAGATGCAAACGCCCTCCAGAAGCCTAAGCGTTTCTTCGGTGCTGCGCGTAACATCGAAGGCGGCGGTTCGCTCACCATCATCGCTACTGCCCTCATCGATACAGGTAGTAAGATGGATGAAGTCATCTTCGAGGAGTTCAAGGGAACCGGTAACATGGAGTTGCAGCTCGACCGCTCACTCAGCAACAAGCGCATCTTCCCTGCTGTCAACCTCATTTCTTCGTCTACCCGTCGCGACGATCTCCTGCAGGACAAGACAACGCTCGACCGCATGTGGATTCTGCGCAAGTATCTGTCAGATATGAACGCTATCGAGGCGATGAGCACCATCCACAAGAATATGCAGCATACTCGCAACAACGACGAGTTCCTGCTCTCTATGAATTCATAACCCAAGTTTAGCAAGTGGTTTAAGTACGGGCTAGGAGCTTCTGCCCTTTCAGGGCGTGTGGAGCAAAAACTAGTATATAAAAGAAGAGAGATTTGAAAGAGAAGGGCAAGTTCCATTTTCGGGATTTGCCCTTCGTGTTTTTTTACTGTTTAAAATCATTAAAAAAATATCGCATTTCATTTTTTATTCGTATCTTTGCTTATCTTAAACACAGAGGGGCGCAAAGCCCTAATATAAATAATGTATAACTTAAAATCAAAAGAACCATGAGCAAATATTTTGCAGAATCAGAATTGATTATCAATGAAGACGGAAGCTGCTTCCACCTTCATCTTCGCCCGGAACAAGTGGCTGATAAAGTAATCCTCGTTGGCGACCCAGGTCGCGTAGCCCTCGTAGCCTCCCATTTCGATGAGAAGGAATGCGAAGTTTCAAGTCGGGAATTCCACGCCATCACCGGCACATATAAAGGCAAGCGAATCACCGTGCAGAGCACCGGAATAGGATGCGATAATATCGATATCGTAGTCAACGAGCTCGATGCGCTGAAGAACATCGATTTCAAAACCCGCACCGAGAAACCCGAGCACACCACGCTCACCCTCGTGCGCATCGGAACCTGCGGCGGCCTGCAGCTCAACTGCCCAGCCGGAACCTTCGTAGCCTCACAGAAGAGCATCGGTTTCGACGGACTCATCAACTTCTATGCCCGTCGCAACGAAATCTGCGACCTCGAAACAGAGGCAGAATTCAAGCGCCAGGTAAAATGGAACGACCAGATTGGCAACCCATACTGTGTAGACAACAATCCGGAACTGCTCAACCAGATAGCCGGCGATGATATGGTACGCGGAATTACCATAGCCTGTGGCGGTTTCTACGGACCTCAGGGCCGCGAACTCCGTGCCCCACTTGCCGACCCGGAACTTAATCAGAAGATTGAAGCATTCGAGTATAACGGTCTGCGCGTCAACAACTTCGAGATGGAGAGTTCAGCCCTCGCCGGTCTTTCCCTTCTCCTCGGTCATAAGGCATTAACCTGCTGCATGGTCATCGCCAACCGCCGTGCCCTCAGCGCCAACACCGGCTACAAGAGCACCATCGACAATCTCATCAAGGTTGTGCTCGACAGAATCTAGGTCCATTGCAGCAGTACGCCCTGAAAGAGCTGTCATCCATTGCAGCAACACGCCCTGAAAGGGCAGAAGCTCCTAGCCCAGGGCAACACCCTGGGTTAACAGCAAACAACCCTGTCGCCCTGTAAGGGCAAAAGCTTTAAAATACGAATCATAAATGAAGAATCAAGAAGAATGTATCTGCGCCCTGGCAACCCCAGCCGGTGGTGCTATCGGAATTATCCGACTCAGTGGCTCCGACGCCATTACCCTCACCGACAAAATCTTCCAGTCTGCCAACGGCAAATCCCTGGAAGAAGCCAAGCCCTACACGCTGCATTATGGCGAAATAAAGGATAAGGATGGCAACACCATCGATGATGTACTGGTGAGCGTGTTCCGTGCGCCCCACAGTTATACAGGCGAGAACTCCACCGAGATTTCCTGTCATGGCAGCCGATACATTCTTCAGCAGGTTCTCCATCGCTTTACGGAGGTAGGATGTCGCCAGGCAGAACCGGGCGAATACACCCGTCGTGCCTATCTCAACGGCAAGATGGACCTCTCTCAGGCAGAAGCCGTAGCCGATCTCATCGCCTCTACCAACAAGGCAACCCACAAGATGGCGCTCAGCCAACTTAAGGGTCATTTCAGCAACGAACTCTCCCTCCTTCGCGAAAAATTATTAAAGATGACTTCGCTCCTGGAGTTGGAGCTCGACTTCAGCGACCACGAAGAACTGGAGTTTGCCGACCGCAGCGAACTCCAGGCACTAGCCGAAGAAATCAATCACAAGATTACCACCCTCGCCCACTCCTTCGAAACCGGCAATGCCCTAAAGCAGGGAGTAGCCGTAGCCATCGTAGGCAAGACGAATGTGGGCAAGAGCACCCTGCTCAACCGTCTGCTCCACGAGGAGAAGGCAATCGTGAGCGACATTCACGGAACCACCCGAGATGTAATCGAAGACACCACCCTCATCGACGGAATCACCTTCCGCTTTATTGACACAGCTGGAATCCGCAAGACGGATGATGTGGTAGAAAACATCGGAATAGAGCGCACTTTCCAGAAGATGGAAGAGGCGAAGATAGTAATCTGGCTATTAGATGAGCAGCCGTCAGTCTCAGAAATCGAGGAGATGAAGCTGAAGAACCAGGGCAAGAAGCTGCTGGTAGTATTTAATAAGATGGATAAACTTGCATTCGATAAATTCACCCATTCCTGTGGCTCAGATTCCAGTGAATCAGAATCCCCACTCTTCATCAGTGCCCGCACAGGCGAGAACGTTTCATCCCTGGAGCAGGCATTAGTAAAAACCGCTGATATTCCTGAGATTACCGAGAACGACGTCATCATAACGAGTGCCCGCCACTACGAGGCCCTACTCCGTGCCCATGATTCCCTCTCCCGAGTATTGGAGTCGATGGAAATGGGCATGAGCGGCGACATCATCGCCGAAGACCTGAAAATGGTATTGGAAGAATTGGGTGAAATCACTGGCGGACAAATCAGTAGTCAGGAAACGCTAAACAATATCTTCAAGCACTTTTGCATCGGGAAGTAAGTCGTGATAAACAACGATTAATATCGACAACAAATGATAGTTAAGGTGCTCAAAATGAGCACCTTTCTTTTTAGCCTTACTATTGGTTATAATCAATGGTAAGGCTTTTTTAGCACCTTTTTGTACCGCTCTTGTACCTCCACTTTTCAAAAGTAATAATTTGAGACTCCATTTTTGGCAAATGAGTGCAAGATTGCCGAGAGTTTTGGACAATGATGGACGATGATATAAGACTATTGAAAATAAACGGAGTAATGACAGACGACTTTTTCTACAATAAATTAAGTAAAAAAGTATAAAAAGCGTACAAATGACAGCAAGCAAAGAAAAAATTCTAAAAATTTGCGAGTATTGTGGGAAGAGCTTCTATGCATCAAAATCCACAACTCGTTATTGCTCCAAGCAATGCAACAGTTATGCCTATAAGGCAGCAAGACGTGAGGAGAAAGTAAAGATGGCTGAGACAATGAGCCACCGAAAAGCTTCCGAGAAATCCATGTCTGAAATCCTCGTGAAAGAATACCTCACTATTCAAGAGGTCGCTATACTTTTGGGACTAAGCAGACAGACCATATATAATATGGTGTATAGTGGTAAGTTGCGAGCATCCAAGATTACTTCTCGTTTATCTTTAATCAGAAAGCGAGATATAGATTATCTTGTTGATAGTTTGCCATACACCACAAAAAAAAGTGCTTCAAAAGAAGCAGTTCATGCAAACCGAGAGCTACCTGTTCCAGAATATTACTCTGCCAAGGAAATTGCAGAAGTACACAACACTTACGAGACCGCCATCTATGAGATAGTCAAGAAAGTCAAGATTTCAAGAATATCCATACAAGGAAGAGTATATTGGAACAAGAAAGAGGTGGATGATTATTTTGCACACCTGTCTCCAGATCCAACCATCAGTGAATGGATGACTGTTATGGACATTCAACAGAAATATTGTATGACGAAAACAGCCGTATATAGTTTCGTTAGTCACAATGCTATTCCTAGAAAAATGGAAGGTAACAATGTTCTGTATTCCAAGCGTCATGTACAATTGGCAAAAGGTGAATCCGTAGAAGACCAGCTTTATTATACAATACCGGAGGCCATGAAGTTGTATGGTTTAAATCAGGACCAGATTTATAAGCGTATCAAGAAATACGCTATTGAAAAGGTGAAGATTGGCAAGTATATCAAGATTTCCAAGCGAGATTTAGAGAAAGCTATCGGCAAGCCTAAGGTTATTTAGCGGTTATCAAAAGGTTAAGTTGTACCCCATTACATAACTCTATTATTTTGCAATCGATTTCAAAGATCTCTTAATACGGGATCATATATGAAACATAAGTATCACATTATAAAAAGTAAACATCATGGTAAATACATGTACAAGAGTTTCTCTTCGCCAAAGAGCGATTAAAAACGACCGTATTTCTCTTTATTTGGATTTCTATCCACCAGTACGCAACCCTGAGACTATGCAAATGAGTCGCAGGGAATATTTAGGTATCTATATCTATGCTCATCCAAAGAATGAGATGGAACGTGAGTTTAATACAGATATGCTCAACAAAGCAGAGGCCATCCGTTGTATCAGAACCCAATCACTCATTAATGAAGAATTTGGTTTTTTGGACAAAACACGACAGAAAGCTGATTTTTTGGCATACTTTGAGAAGATGACACATAAGAAAGATGACAAGTGGACATGTGTCTACAAGCATTTCTTCAAATTTGTTCAAGGTCATTGTACATTTGGAGATGTGACAGTGGAACTTTGCAAAAAGTTCAGAGAGTATCTTCTGAATGCAAATCAGTTGAATCGAACAAAACAAAAGGTATCTCTCAACTCTGCAGCAGGTTACTACTCTACTTTCCGTGGTCTCTTAAAAATCGCCTATCGTGACAAGTGGCTGCGTGAGAACATCAATGACTATCTGGACAAGATTGAGCCACAAGATGTAAAGAAGGAGTTTCTTACCCTCGATGAAGTAAAGCAGTTGGCAGCTACTCCTTGCGATATACCTGTACTGAAGTCTGCCTCCCTCTTTGCTTGCCTCACAGGATTGCGAATCAGCGACATCTTAAAATTGCGTTGGGAAGACTTCGAGATAGCTCCCGACCAAGGCTATTGCTTGCGTATTCGTACCCAGAAGACTCAGACCGAGGCAACCTTGCCTATCAGCAACGAGGCATACGAACTATGTGGTGAACCAAGCACGGGTGTCGTGTTCAAGGGATTGAAGCGCAGCATGATTAACCATCCCCTTAAAGCATGGTTGAAGAAGGCTGGAATCACCAAGCCATTTTCATTCCATTGCTTCCGGCACTCGTATGCAACAATCCAAATCGCCTTAGGCACAGACATTTACACGGTTTCGAAGATGCTTACCCATAAGAATGTAAGCACAACACAGATATATGCCGACCTCGTGAACGCAAAGAAAAGAGAGACAGCAAATAAGATTTCTCTTAAATAAATCCATTGCATTCATTTCATGGTGCCCGATATTGAAAAAATGTTCAATATCGGGCTTTTTAGTTAAAGGCTCCTAAAAGTTTTACGTGAGTCACGCATGACTCACGTGTCAGTTTCTGCAGTTTTTCCTATTTTTGCGCCACAAATGATTAATAATACGCAATATGAAACAGTTTAAAAAAGAATTTTTGACACAGCATTTATTGGTATTGTGTGCAATGTCTATCATTGGTGCACTTGTTCGCAACGAAGCTATGCAATATGGTGTAGACACCTTTAGCTGCAACTTGACGTTCGTTATCTCAACCACCATACTGATGGTTGTTTATCTCCATGCATTAGATAGTATCGTACGATTGCTTGCCCCATGGTTTAAGCATATCTTTTGTAATACAGTAAACAATACAGAAAGAAAGCGTCTGTCTTCTATTGCCATCAATGAAACAAATACATATGACGAGGGGGAAGAGCTAAACCTGGAAGATGTAACTTTCGTCTATGCAGATGAAACCTCTTCTTGTATTACAAGCTATGAACAGTTGAGACAGGAAGCATTGGAAGACAAAGCCAATAAGGAAAAGGTCTTGTTAAACTCAGCTATCGATTATACCAGAAGAACTTTTGCTGCCTACATGAGGGAGGAGCATTTGAACCAACTTTGTGACAACATCGCTATTTTCCAGTGTTGTGCCTCTACACATATGAGACATCATTCATTGATTGTTGACAAGGCTATTCGTACTATAGACTTAATGCATTATGCTTGGAATATAGGAAATCTCTTCAAGAAGAAAGGCATTGATACAGCAACCTTTATAAAACAAGTTTTTGCTGATGCGCTGGTTGATGTGGAAATATCCACTATTATAAGGAAGTTAAGAATGGAAGGCACCTGCATCATAGAATTACTACCAAGCTTAGATGTTCAAGGCGGAATCAAGACACATTATTGTTGCTGATAAGCATTGAGCGGTTATTCAGAGGTTATATCTCAGTGATATTTATCTCCATTACATAACTCATTTACTTTGTACCCGAATAATAAAAAATGAACAGATATGATAAATGAAAGTATCACCTTTGATAAGTTACCACAAGCGGTATCTTATTTAACAGAACAAGTTATCGAGTTGAAGCAAATGGTATCAGCACTTCAACCTACATCATCAGCAAATAACCATATATTGGTTGAGATTGATGAGGCTGCTATTATTATAATGAAGTCGAAGCCAACCATTTATCGATTGGTTAACCAAGGCATTCTGCCATCCTATAAAAAAGGTAAGAAGCTATACTTCTATAAGGATGAGCTGCTTGCATGGATTGAGAATGGTCGAAAAGCTACCAAGGAGCAGAACCATTCTGAAATGCTAAAAGCCATGCAAGGAGGAATGAAACGCAAACCCAAGTCAATGTATAATTTTTAACTCTTTGCCAAATGACAGCTTTAAATAACAATAAGGAACCTTCCATCAATCCAATGATTATCATGGATAAGGCTATTGATATGAGTACTCGCCTATCAGGAAGCCAGTTTCCCGTAAGCATCTTTCCTGCCAAGATTCAGAGAATCATCAAGGAGGTACACGAATGCCACAGTTTTCCTACCGACTATATATCAGCAGCCATACTCACTGCATTGGCTGTTGGTATCGGCAACACGCACTTGGCACAGATGAAACAAGGTTGGCTTGAAAGTCCTATCTTATACATGGCTCTTATCGGAAGACCAGGAGCCAACAAGAGCCACCCACTTAGCTTCGCTATGAAGCCATTCCTCGATTACGACTATGAGCAAAACATGTTGTTTGAGGAGCAATACAGTAAGTTTGAGGAAAAGATGTGTATGTCTCGCAAGGAACGCATTGAAAATGGAGAGGATGGATTCCCGCAAGAACCTGTACGCAAACGTTTCTTGGTCTCTGATGTCACACCAGAAGGCTTGAGCTATATTCATGCGCAGAACAAGAGGGGTTTGTGCCTATGGACAGACGAGCTATCTGCATGGTTCAAGAACTTCAACCGCTATAACAATGGTTCAGAGGAACAGTTCTGGCTATCAGTCTTTAGCGCCAAGACAACCATATCAGACAGAAGAAGTTCCAAGAGTTCCATCTTCATTAAACGCCCCTATATCTCAGTAATCGGAACCATCCAAAAGAAGATACTTAGTGAGTTGGCGAAAGGCGAACGCTCCAGCAACGGCTTCATCGATCGCATTTTGTTCGTCATGCCTAACCTTCAGCAGAAAGCGAGATGGAGTGACCGAGAGTTGCCCGATAATATAGAGCGAGATTGGCAAGCCATCATTCAACACCTTATTGATATGGAGTGTCCAATAAATGAGCAACAGGAAATCGAGCCTCATGTCTTAACATTCACTGAAGAAGCCAAGGCAAGGCTCTATGAATGGCAGCATCATTTCTCCGAGCAATGCGACAATGAAACAAATGATACCATTGTCAGCATCTATTGCAAGTTGGAGATATACATCATCCGTTTCTGTCTGATCATTCAATTGGCACGATGGACGTGTGGAGAATGTGATAAGGAAGCCATCGACCTGCTAAGTGTAGAGCGAGCCATCCGATTGACAGAGTATTTCAAGAACTCTGCCATATCAGTACAAAATATCCTCAACGAGAATATGCTCACCGCTCAACAACAAGCAATCGTCAACCATCTTCCTGCAACATTCACTACTGCCCAAGCTCATGATGTCGCCAAAGAGAACGACATGAAGTCAAGGACATTGGAAAGATTTCTGAATGATAACATCGGAGTCCTATTTCGCAAAGAGAAGCATGGGGAATATTCAAAGATTAACTCGTGACGGTATTGTCGGAATTGTCGCTTTTGACGGTTTTAATACCAAAAGCGACAAAACCGACAGAACCGCCACATAAAAAAGAAATGAAATGAGTACACATAGATTCATATTAGAGCCATACAAAGGCATCGCTACCCGATATACATGTCCAGAATGTCATAAGAAACGTAGCTTCGCTCGATATATTGACACAGAAGGGAAGATTGAGTTTCCTCCTTACGTGGGGCGCTGCAACCATGAGCAAAGTTGTGGTTATCACTTCACTCCCAAGGATTTTTTTGAGAAGAATCCCGAGAAGAATGAGACATTCACAAAGGATGAGACTATTTCATATAAGAAGAGAGAAATGCCAAAGCCATTACCCACTTCTTATATAGACGAGAACATCATGCGAAGTTCTCAGAAATGTTATGAAGCAAACAACCTTTTCTTGTTTCTATCTTCTCAATTCGGTGAAACAGCTACTCTTTCTTTGATGGAGAAATATCATGTCGGAACTTCCAAACACTGGACTGGTGCCACGGTATTTTGGCAAGTTGACAATCAAGGCAAGGTGAGAACTGGTAAGGTAATGCTCTATAATCCTGAGACAGGTAAGCGAGTAAAAGAACCATACAGCCATGTTTCATGGGTACACTCGCTTATCCCCCACAAGGAATTCAATCTCTGTCAATGCTTCTTTGGTGAGCATCTTATCAATGTAGCCAAGACCAAGCCTATAGCATTGGTTGAAAGTGAAAAGACAGCCTTGATAGCCTCCTACTATCTTCCTCAATTCTTATGGATAGCAAGTGGTGGTAAGAATGGTTGCTTTAACACGAAGTCGTTATCTGTTCTGAAAAACAGAGATGTGGTCTTATTCCCTGATTTGGGAGCGACAACAGTTTGGCAAGATAAGCTGCCAATGATGCAAGTTCTCGGCATCCGTGCAACGCTTTTCGACTTTTTAGAGCATCAAGCTTGCGAAGAAGATAAAGCTAAAGGCTTGGACATTGCTGATTATTTGCTCAAAATCAAGCCTGCAGAAGCAAAACTTCAAGCCCTCATCAAACAGAATCCTGCCATTCGGAAGTTGATAGATGTCTTCAAACTCGAAATTGTTGACGAGCCTCAACCACGTTTCCGCACTTCTAAAAGGCAACGTGGTTTCAGACTCTGAGATGATTTGAAAAATCGAGGTATCTGACGATAGCAAGTTATGTTTTGAGTTACTCAAAACCTTTCGAGTTACTCTCGAAAGCACTTGCCTATCGGTAGATACCTCTCCAAAGTCGAGTATCTGAATCAACCTATTGGTAAGCTGAGAATTGCATATATGATGACTTACTGTCGTATAGATTCATTGATTTACTGTCGTATATATATGCATGTCATATGATAAAACGTTTTACATGGAATGAGTAGAAAAAGCCAATTTTTCTTTCTACTATATATGTCATCGATTAATGATTCCTATTCTTGCGACAACTCCCAAGGCATACACCTACTATATGAAGATAAAGGCATTTGCTTGCCATCATACTCTTGTACGATTTGTTTGCGAAATAAAAGTCCAGAGTCATGTTCTTCCCACTTTATGCCTGTCACATAAGCCTTACCTTCTATCATTTTGATACCTATTGTATAATAAATCTTGTACCCATTACCAGCACCATATGAAAGAATGAAGTCACTGCGTTCTACAAAATCCGTAGTTTTGTCTTTCCATGGTTTAACCAGCATTTCATATGGTAACCACCCTCCAGTAGGCTCTCCATTGCCTATCACATTATCATAAACCTCCTGTTTATTTTTATACTCAACAAGCAAGAGACGATCAGAGCAAATCGGAGGTATAGGAGCATCTTTCCAACGATAAAAATTAGGAGACAAAATTGCCACCCTAAAATCTTTAGCGAGCTTTAAGCTATCAACTACATCATAATTGTTTGAGATAGCAACTCCATGCCATTTATTAAATTCATCAATACATTGAGGACAATCCTTTATCCATAATGTGTCATTACAAAATACCATGGGAAGTTTGCGTTTGCCAATGGCAGAGATTTTCATTTTTCCACCCTGTTTGGTAAGTGTATATGGTCTTTGAATATGTAGGGAATCTGTTTGCAGATGCACTATATAAACATTCTTGTCATATTTCATCTTTTCCACATACAAAGAACCAAATACACTATCATTAAGGGTATCTATATCGCACCCATATATATCAAAATTCATCCTATTAACGTCAGCAATAATATCATCACAGCAGAAGTTTTTGAGGAATGATACAAAATCGTCTTGCAAAGCTTGATAGTAGGCTTTGCCTTTAGAATCATCGACATTAACTCTTTGAGCATAATAGTCATTACAGCCAACATAAAACTTCCTGAAAAATTCCGCTATGCTGTCATTCTCAGAGGTTTCTGTGCATTGGACTTTTTGATTGCAACCACAAAGGTGCAAAATGACCACCAATAATAAAATTATCTTTTTTACCATCAATACTCTGTTAATTCTAACGTAATCGTTTGAAAATGAGGGAGTTAATTAACGTGATATAACTAATAAAATTTGGTTAAGTGGCTGATTATCAGTAACTTTATAGTGTTCAAAGCTTAAAGTAACATGACATCAGAACCACTCAACCAATATACGGAAATCTGCAGAGATGCTATCAAAAGTTCATCTGCAAAGGTAAGCAAAACTTTCGAAAACCTTCTCTTGGAAATACTCTTATTGTACATGACGATACAAAGAAAGATAAATTTCACTCAAATGGAGCGCTACGGCACCCATTGCGAGCAGACCTACAGAACGAATTTCAACCGTGGCCGTGCTAAATGCATAGACTGGGTGAAGTTCAACCTTGCCCTTTGCAGACGTTACTTGAATATGGATGGTCTATTGGCTATTGCCATTGATCCGAGCTACATCAGCAAGTCTGGTAAGAAGACTCCGCATATCGGTACTTTCTGGTCCGGTTGTGCAAGTTCCATGAAGCATGGACTTGAAATCATGGGACTGGCTCTTGTCGATGTCTATGCCAACAGTTGCATGATGCTGCGCGCCCATCAGACTCCATCTACAGGAGAGTTGAAACTGCGCAACATGACTCTCGTGCAACATTACATAGCGGTCATCAAGCGTTACAAGAAGGAATTGTTGAAGGTCACCGATATTGTTGTCGCTGACGCCTTCTTCTCTATCCGTCCGTTTGTGGACGGAATCAAAGAGTGCGGTTTCCATCTTGTCAGCCGCTTCAGGGATACAGCGAGCCTATACTATGTGTATACGGGGCCTCGTTCCCACAAGCCTGGACGTCCCAAGACACTTGACGGAAAAATCAACTACAAGAAACTTGACCTCACTCGTATGGCAGAGTTGCATATTGAAGGACTTGAGGGCACTGCCTACACACTCATTGCCTATTCAAAGGCTTTGAAGAAGAAAGTGCGCCTTGTCATTTGGATTATGCCGAACGGAAAGCACAAGCTTTTCTTCTCAACAAAGACATCCATGTCGGGTGAGGATGTGCTGCGCACATACCGCTCAAGATTCCAAATAGAATTTTGTTTTCGCGATGCAAAGCAGTATACCGGCCTTACGCATTGCCAGGCAAGACACAAGAACCAGTTGGACTTTTCCTACAATGCATCATTCGCATCACAGAATGTAGCAAAGGTGATGATGAAGGAAAACGGGATGTCGTATTCCATGGCTTCTTTCAAGGAGATCATGGCATGCACATACATCGCTAAATTAATTTTTGACAAGTGTCGGAGAATACCGAACCGAAAGTTAATTAGTCATACTATCAAAGAACTCTTTGGCTGGCAGCGTAAAACTGCTTAGCCTTTATCTCAAATTTTAACGAACTATTGTTACCATATTTTCCACCAAATAATGATTATACACAAATAAATTTCGTGCCATTAAAAGGCACATAAAATCAAAAATAGATATGTTGCATTTCCAATTGATGGTATTCCAAGAGGAAGAGACGCTGAAACACTTCGGCATTGTTCTGTAAAAAGTGACGCATTGAAGTGAAAGCTCGCATTATTCGAATATTCACCTCAATCGCAGTGTCAGGACGTAAAACACTACTAAGCATAGCGACTCTGTTTTCAGTAAATACGTAAGGCATGTATTTCAAATGTTGTCCGCGTCCTTCGTTTAAGGTCGCAATTTGCGACCTTAAACATTCGTCCTTGGTCAATTGAAACATGAAATCTTTAGGAAATCGTTTAATATTACGTTTTACTTGCTCATTAAGACGCTTTGTTTCAACGCCATAAAGTGTGGCAAGGTCACGGTCAAGCATAACTTGTTGTCCTCTAATGATTTTTATTAGAGGCTCTATATTGTCAACACCAACCAACTGGTCACGATTTGTGACCAGTTCGCCGTTTCCTGTCTTTTCCGTTATGTCTGCCATATTTCTATCTTTATTTTTAAGGTCACAAATTGTGACCTTAAACGTATTGTTACTTATTGTTGTATGCAAAGGTAGTGTTTTTAGCCTTTAGGCCACTATTGCACAGCCCCTTTCTTTGAAAAGAACGTAAAATCAATAGTATTATTGCGATGATTGTACTTTTAGTAATCGCTTCACTCGTTGTACGGTACTTACCCCTTTACCACACAACTTTGCCACATCCCGAATTGAATATCCCTTGCGAAGCAGACTTATTACTTCCCTATATTCGGCTTTCATCTGTGTTGTCGTTTTTACAGAGCCTACCTTGCGCCCGAGTTTTCCACCTTTCTCTATATACTGCTTCCTTCCTGACTGCAATTTACCAACAAAAGGGAAGAAGTAAGACTTCCCCGTTGTTCGCACCATGCTGTATGTCTCAATCAAACACGCCATTAAACAGATTGACCGCCTCTATCTTCTTTTCAAGAGCCACTTTTGCATAAACTTCGGTTGAAGTGATGCTTCCATGTCCCAAAACATTTCCTTCTTTTTTCGTCCTATTTTATTTCCTTTCTTTTCTGATATTAATATATTCTTTTATCACTGATTATCAAGTATTTAACTTGCGATAGAAAGATAATACAGCGAGGGACAAAAACGAGACAAAAGTGGGTAAACAATCCGCTAATTTAGGAAAGAATAACGAACCAATCCTAAATCGGCTTTCATTCCTAATAGACTGTAAATCAGTGATATTACATCACCTTGCTATCCTTTCATTTCCGATGGTTAGACCCGCTTGGGATAATTGGTGGATTGTCTGGATTCCGCGCGGCGGAACAGTCCTTTGAACAAGGAATATGTCGGGCGGAAGGAGGCTGCGGCTTCTGAGCGTCAAAGGCTTAAGGCTTTCTACACGCATTCCAAGGCGGAGGTGAACGGGGATCTGCTCTTTGTGCCGATCGTCTCTTTGGACGGCGGCGGAGCGTCGTTCAAGTGGAACGCACACGATGCTATGGACTATTACGGCTACGATCTGGGGGAGTCCAGCGGTTATCTGCACGGTGGGGTGACCTGGACCAAACCGTTGCTTGGAGGCGGCCTTTATAAGGTGGCTGAGGAGCAGGCGGATCTGGATGGTGATACGGCTTCGAATGAAATCCGGTTGGAGGAACATTCACTGGAGCGGCTTGTGACCGAGCACTATCTGTTGTGCTTGTTGGACAAGGCGCAGATAGTCTTTGCGGATTCTGTCGGCAGTGCGCTTGACCGACAGATCGAAGTTGTTTCCCGCTTGGTGTCGTCCGGAATGGCCAGTCGGTCGGATTTGCGGCTTTTGGAGGTGGAGAAGGAGGCGAACAACGAGAGACGGGTTCCGGCTTTCCAGTCGTACTGGTCTCATTTTATGGATCTTAATCTGGTTTGCGGGATTGAGGTTGGTAGTCGAAGTTGTCCCTGTAGGCGCTGACGGTGTTTCTTTTAATCTGAGCCTGCCGTTCCATCTGACGCTTCTGGCCTCCATCGGAGAATGTCCATCTGAATGTCAGCCCGGCACTCCAGCCGAAGTGGCGGTACCAGTCCGGAGTTCCGGCCGTCTGGAGGCCACCGTTCATAAAGAGATCAAGGCGAGGCTTGTACTGAGTGTTGAAAGACCGCAGGCCGACCGCAACATTCAGGCTGTCCAGGCGGTATTTTTCCATAAAGCCGCTTTGTGCGCCCGGTCGCCCCAAGGTCATCTGGACATCAACATCGGGTAGCAGTTGATAGGTGCGATTCTCGCCTTGATGCCGCTGGCTCTTGGAATCGGTGTCGGCGCGCAGATGCAGCAGCCGCTCGCAGTCGCGGTCATCGGCGGGTTCGTCGTCGGTCTGCCGCTGCTCCTGCTGGTGCTGCCATCGATTATGCTGTGGATCTACAAAGGTGAGAAGTAATCAATTATTGCTATTTTTGCAACAGCCTTTTTTGAATATAGTAGCGAACCGGCAATGAAACTTTTAATCATAGAGGACGAGCGCAAGCTCTCCGACAGCATCGTCACCTACCTCAGCGCGGAGCGGTACATCTGCGAGCAGGCGTTCGCCTTCGACGACGCGATGTCGATGCTGGATCGTTATGAATATGACTGTGTCCTCCTCGACCTGATGCTCCCTGGGGGCGACGGGCTGGACATACTGCGGGCGATCCGTAGCAAACGTAATCCCGCCACCATATTCACTCGCTTCAATCACCGCCTTAGTAATCATAGGACTGGTGTCACTACCTGTGCGGAAATTGAATCTGACGCCGATAATGGTTTAGAGGAAGTTGGCATCGGAAATGGCCTCGGCCTCTCCATCGTGAAGTCCATCCGCGACTACCACTCCTGGCAGATCACCTATTCCTACCTCCCCGGTACCCACACCTTCACCGTCCGTTTCGCTCACTGAGCTGCGTCCCTTCTGGTCACTGAGCTTGTCGAAGTGCCAGAGCTAAACACACAACCAGTTGAGTGCTAAAGGGTGAAGTACCACTCGCTGATATTCATAAAGATATAAAACGCTGCCAGTCATTTTGGAAGGGCAGCTTTTATGAATATATTCATTTATAATTAATTACAGTTTACGCCAAGGCATCGTCATCTGTGCGGCCTTCTGATCTCAAGAATCCTTCCGTCACGCAGAAGCGAAAGCAATCCGAGCGGCTCCCCGATTCACCTCAAAGGTGGCTTCTGGTGGTGTGCGCTGGCGATAGTCGTTATCTTTTCCGTTCCGTGCATAGGAGGCCGCCAGTGTCTGTGGGACGGACTGTATCAGGCGGTCTGCATATTGATCCTCTTCCCGTTGCTGGTCCTTGCCGGAGCTGGTTCCAAAACCACTGACGCCAAAAGCACGGCTGTCTGCAAGTGGATGGGCGAGATCTCATACCCTCTTTACATCACCCATTTCCCTCTGATATATATGCAGTTGAACTGGGTGGCCGAGCATCCCGCCGCTCCGCTCTGGCAGCACATAATCGTTTCTGTCGGGGTCTTCTTCGTTGCGGTCATCCTCGCCTGGGGCCTGCTCAAAATCTATGACACCCCTGTGCGTGAATGGCTTAAGAAGGCTCTTTTTGCTAAGAAATTATTGAAAATATATTTCAAATTCTGAAATTATTGCTATTTTTGCACTATGCGTATAATAGCAATAAATACATTACGTGAATATTGGATGACTCATCCTGACACGCAACAGCCTTTGAGTGAGTGGTATGTGAAAGTCTCACACGCTCATTGGAAGTCATTCAATGATATGCGGAAGGATTTCAAATCGGTGGATTATGTGGGGAACCAACGTTATGTATTTAACATAAAAGGCAATAATTATAGGTTGATAGTGGCGGTGAAATTCACTCCAGAACTGGTCTATATCAGATTTGTGGGAACTCATCAGGAATATGACCGTATTGATGTCTCTAATATTTAAAGGTGAAGATTATGGCACAGATAAAAAGCGAAACACAGTACAAAGCGATAATGGGAAGGATAGACGAGCTGTTCTTCTCAACTGACGAGAACACTCCTGCGGATGATCCGAAACTGTTGGAGCTCGATGCCCTTTCCGCTCTTGTTGAGGAATATGAGCAGGAGCATTTTCCGATAGCGACTCCGACTTTGGCCGCGACACTTCAAGACAGAATGTCCAGAGACCATCTGAGCCAAAAAGACCTTTCATCCATTTTGGGAATATCAACTCCTCGCCTGTCCGAGATAATGACCGGCAAGAAAACTCCGACCTACAATCAAGCCAGAACGATGGTTCTGAAACTGGACATCGACCCGGCGATTGTTCTGGCAGTCTAAGAAGCTGTTTTGAATTGTTTGTTTGAAGGTTTGAGAGTGAAAAACTTCAGTTTCGACCGCTTCTTCCAAGGAAGATAGCGGTGCTATCTGACTGAAGAAGCGGGAAGAAAATGAAGATTTTTCACCTCAAAGAACATTTCAAACAATTCAAAACAGCTTCTAAGGCGTTTGAGTGATTTGCCAAGTTTCGCGCACGAAAAACAGATTTTCTTCAAAAACAGGATTATCTTTGCCGATTGGAAATCACCAACCTGACTACAGATAATGCTTGGGAGAATCATATCCGTACCTCTCGCCTTGATTTTGGCTCTGCCGGCTGGCTCGCAGAGTCTGTCAGACGGTTCAGCTCCGTCAAATCTGCTCCCTTGGTGGCAGACAGGGCATCACGCAACCTCTTCGTCAGACATTTCCGACCTGTCCGACCTGTCCGACCTGTCACCGATAGCCGCACAATCATATTCACAGTCGCCTCAAAACATCCGCACAGGCATCGAGTTTCCAAAGATGCGGTTGGGGAGGGTGGCTGTCGTGAGCGCTCCGCTGATCGCGGAAGGGCTGGTGGCCAAGAAATTGGACGGACGGTTCCGGGGATTGAGGAACGATTATATTCCTGATTTCAAGAAGAGCGCAGATGACTACCTGCAATATTCCCCGCTCGCGGTGATGGTCGGACTGAAAGCGCTTGGGGTGGAAAGCCGAAGCTCGTGGGAGAGAATGGCGGTGTCGGACGCTATTTCCGCCGTTCTGATGGCTGGCATCGTCGGCACGCTGAAGAACACCACCAACGTCACCAGACCGGATGGTTCAGATGACAGATCCTTCCCTTCGGGACACACCGCCACGGCGTTCATGACCGCCACAATGCTTACCAAGGAATATGGCAGTGTGAGCCCATGGATCGGTGTCGGGGCCTATTCCGTGGCCGCCGCGACCGGGCTTATGCGTGTCGCGAACAACAAGCATTGGCTCAGCGATGTGCTGATGGGAGCAGGAGTGGGAATCCTCGCCACGGAGGCCGGGTACTGGATCACCGACTTGATATTCAAGGATAAAGGTTTGTCTGCCACTTATGCCGACTATCCCGATGATGTAAGTCCGAGTACTTCTTTCTTGGGTCTTTATCTCGGGGTGAATCTGCCGCTTAGTGATTACGATATAGACGAGACCAACGAGTTCCGGACTTCCACCGGAAGCACCGCCGGCCTTGAGGGGGCTTGGTTTCCTTGGCGGCATTTCGGGATCGGGGGACGCTTCACGGCTACCAACACGTTGATATTCACTGATGACGATGAGGCGAAAAACTCTTTTGATGCCGTCTCTTTCTCTGGAGGAGGCTACTTCTCCATTCCATTGTCTTCCTTCTGGTCAGCCGGAGCAAAACTGCTCGGCGGCTATGTCCGCTATCCGAAACTGAGCCTTGCCGGCAAGACAGTGCCATCAGCCGGAGGTTTCACCTTCGACACCGGCATGTCTTTGTCCTTCAAGGTCAATTCCTCTTACGGAATGAGACTTTTCCTGGACTACAACCTCCTCCCGCCCCACAGCAAATCTTCTAATGAATATATGAATATGCTCACGCTCGGCACCTCCTTCGTTGTCCTGCTGTGATCCCCGCCGGGCATCGGACCTTGAACTCACCACGTCGGTCACTGAGCCTGTCGAAGTGACCACCTTTCTCGGCCGGAGTTGTCATCGGGTCATCAAGATAGACACTGATGTACTCGGCGTCAATGCAGCCTACACGGTTCTCCTTCTCACAGTAGTTGATCATCTTCTCCCAGGCGCCGGAATGATCTACACCCTTGTAGTCTCCGGTCAACGCTTCAGAAAAATGAAAAATGTACGGCGGAAATTTGGTCAACTGAAAAAAGTGTCATACCTTTGGCGGAACAAGATGCGACCCGTCGCGGTGGTTATATATTTTTCGGAATATTCCGAATAATGTGAAAGATTGTAGTCGCCGAGGGTTGATTTTGTTTGAGATTGACACATAATTATTAACACGCCCCTGAGGGTTCAGGGACACTAATGACTTTTTTATCGTACATTTCGCTATGGAAGTAAAGAACGCTGTAGCCGGAACGCTGGAGTCAGGTGACATCATGATCCAGATCGCCCCGGCCGAGACGAAAGGTCTGCACATCGACCTGGACAGTTCTGTGGCCGCCCAGTTCGGCAGGCAGATCCGTCAGGTCATTGAGGAAACTCTTACCGAATTCGGACTGGAGGACGCTGACATCAAGGCGGTTGACAAGGGAGCCAGGGATTGCACCATCCGTGCCAGGGTGACCGCCGCCGCCGTGCGCGCCACAGGAAAAGATGTTTGGGCTTAGTTTAGGTTGAGGAATAAGTCGCGGCGCCAGGGACCGAAGGTGCGCGTGTTATTCCGATAATCAGTTACGATTATGGAAAGATTAAGAAGAACAATGATGTTCGTTCCGGGCAACAATCCCGGAATGATGCAGGATGCCTTCATCTACGGGCCGGACTCGATCATGCTCGACCTGGAGGACTCCGTGACCATGGCTGAGAAAGACGCCGCGCGTCTGCTCGTCCACAACGCTCTGAAGTCAATCGACTACGGCGACACCGAAATGGTTGTCCGCATCAATCCTCTCAGCACACCTTACGGACGCAAGGACGTTGAGGCTGTCGTGAAGGCCGGCGTGCAGGTGATCCGCATGCCGAAGACCGAGACCGCCGACGAGGTCCGCGAGCTGGAGGCGGAGATTGAGAAGGTCGAAAAGGAACTGGGATGCCTTGGCAGAACCCGTATGATGGCCGCCATCGAAAGCGCCGAGGGCATCTGCAACGCGTTCGCGATCGCCAAGGCTTCCAAGAGGATGATGGGCATCGCCCTCGGAGCCGAGGACTATTGCGCCAACCTCAAGACCCAGCGTACCCCGGGCGGAGCCGAGCTGCTCTATGCCCGCGAGACCATAGTGGTGGCTGCCAGGGCGGCCGGAATCGACGCTCTCGACACGGTATATTCAAACCTCGATGACATGGAGACATTCCGCAAGGAGGTCGAACTCATCAAGACCCTCGGATTCGACGGCAAGTCCATCATCAACCCTCGTCAGATCCAGATCGTGAACGAGGTGTTCGCCCCGACCGAGAAGGCCATCGAGAAGGCCAAGAAGATTCTCGCCGCCATCAAGGAGGCTGAGAAACGCGGTTCGGGTGTCATCGCCGTCAACGGCAAGATGGTTGACCGTCCTGTCGTCATCAGGGCTCAGCGCACCATCGATCTCGCCATCGCTTCAGGCATGTTAACAAAGGAGGAAGTTTATGAGTAATATAAGGGAAAGGGCGGCGCTTGTCGATAAGGTTGCCGCCGCAATGGGCAAGAAGGTGTACTCGGGAGAGACCCCGAAAAACACCACATTCCGCAAGGATCTTCAGAAGGTTCAGTCCAAGGTGGTTACACTTGAGGATGCCATCAGGCTCAGCGGCCTGAAAGACGGAATGACAATCTCCTTCCACCACCATTTCAGAGGCGGTGACAAGGTTGTGAACATGGTCGTTGGCAAACTGGCCGAGATGGGATTCAAGAATCTCCATCTCGCCGCATCCAGCCTTTCCGACGTCCACGCTCCGCTGATCGACCACATCAAGAACGGGGTGATCACCAAGATCTCCACCTCCGGTCTTCGCGGAGAGCTTGCCAAGGAGATCTCACACGGTCTGATGAAGGAGCCTGTGGTGTTCCGCAGCCACGGAGGACGTGGAAGCGCCATCGCCAACGGTGACCTTCACATCGACGTGGCCTTCCTGGGCGCGTCTTCCAGCGACCCTGCCGGCAACGCCAGCGGTTACTCCCGTTCCGAGCACGCCAAGTCAATCTGTGGCTCCCTCGGCTACGCCAAGCCGGACGCGCAGTACGCTGACAAGGTCGTGATAATCACCGACGATCTCGTTGACTATCCGAACACACCGAACTCCATCTCCGAGCATGATGTGGACTACGTTGTACTCGTGGATTCGGTCGGAGACTCTTCCAAGATCTCTTCCGGAGCCATTCGTGACACCAAGAACCCTCGCGACATCCTGCTTGCGATGAACGCCGCGAAGGTGATCGTCAACAGCGGCTATTTCAAGGAAGGCTTCTCGATCCAGACCGGATCCGGCGGAGCCTCGCTGGCCGCTGTCAAATATATTCGTGAGGAAATGATCAAGCGCGGCATCCACTCCAGCTTCGCGCTTGGCGGCATCACCGCCCATATGGTCAAGATGCACGAGGAAGGCCTCATCGAGCGCCTGATCGACGTGCAGTCTTTCGACAGGGTGGCAGCCGAATCAATCAAGAACGATCCTTTCCACAAGGGAGTCTCCGCCAATGAATATGCCAGCGCGGATGAGCCGGGATCAGCCGTGCACTATCTCGACATTGTGATCCTCTCGGCTCTTGAGGTGGATGTCAACTTCAATGTCAACGTGCTTGTCGGCAGTGACGGAGTCATCAGAGGCGCGGTCGGCGGACATCCTGACACGGCGGCTGACTCAGCCCTCTCGATCATCGTCTGCCCTCTGATGCGCGGACGTATCCCTTGCGTGGTGGACGAGGTCACGACTCTCATCACCCCTGGCTCGACAGTCGATGTCGTAGTCACTGAATATGGCATCGCGGTCAACACGCGCCGTCCTGAGATCGCCGAGCGTCTGAGGGAGGCCGGACTGAAGATCGTGGACATCCATGACCTCAAGGAACTGGCTCTGAAGTCCATCGGAGTCCCTGATCCGCTTCCGTTCGGAGAGAAGGTCGTGGGAGTCGTGATGAACCGTGACGGCTCCGTGATGGATGTCATAATGAACATCGAGGACTAAGACTGTTTTTTATGGAGATTACGCTTGACCAATTGCTGGCAAGTCGTGAGGAACGGGCTTCTTTCCAGAAGGAACTTTTGAAAGGTTACCCTGGAAAGACCCTGGTCTGCCTCACGGTCATAATGCCTGGTAAGGTCAAGCGTAATCTGCAATCACTTGTGGTCGCCCAGGCCGCGGTCACGGCTATGGTCTCGGCTTTCGAAGGCTCGACGCTGAGTCTCCGGCTCCGTGACCTGCCTACCGGCTACGAAGCCTATCTTGTGACTCCGCTCTCCAACGAGGAGGCCAAACGGGAGACGTGCCGGATTGAGGACACGCATCCTCTTGGCCGTCTTTTTGACTTGGATGTGATTGATGCTGACGGAGTTCCTATGTCAAGGGAGTTGGTGGGCCTGAGTCCGAGAAAATGTCTTGTCTGTGACAACGAGGCTCGCTATTGTATGCGAAACCGTACCCACACTATGGCTGAGCTCACCGCGAAGATTGACGAAATGATTGAGTCCTATGTGCGATAACCGTCACTACATAAGCGAGGCTCCGCTGTCGTTGAACTCTGTCCGGAGACGGGTCGAGGCTTTCCTCTCCGCCAACGGACTGAGGCTCGCTCAGCTGGACCGCTATGTGGTCGTCACCCGTGACGAGGACGGAGACGAAATCCTTGCCGGCGGCGGTCTGGACGGCAACGTCATCAAGTGCGTCGCGGTGTCGGAATCCGCTCGCAGCGAGGGACTTATGAATATTCTCGTGTCTCGCCTTATCGCCATCGCCCGTGAGGAGGGCCGTGAGTCGGTCAAGGCCTTCACGAAGCCGGAGAACGAAGGAATATTCAAAAGCCTTGGGTTCGGGTTGCTTGCGTCAGCGCCGAAGGCCATTCTGATGGAGAACGGCAGGGGAGGGCTTCCGGAGTACAAGAAGTACTTGGCTTCGCTTGCCCGTCCGGGCCGGAACGGGGCGATCGTGATGAACGCCAATCCGTTCACTAAAGGACATCGCTATCTGGTCGAGCAGGCCGCATCGCAGGTTGACAATCTTTATGTGATTGTTGTTAAGGAAGACAGGTCGCGCTTCCCTTACGTCGAAAGAAAGGCTATGATCGAGGCTGGTTGCGCCGGGCTTGACAATGTGGTTGTCTGCGAGGGGAGTGACTACGCCATCTCGGCGGCGACATTCCCGACATATTTCCTGAAGAAGTTGGATGATGCCACGGACACGCAGATCGCCCTTGATCTGGATTTGTTCGTGAACCACATCGCCAAGCCTCTTGGAGTTACGGCGCGTTTTGCCGGCAGCGAGCCGGAGGATGCGCTGACCCGCCGCTACAACGAACTGATGGCGGAGATATTGCCTAACTTCGTAGAGATCCCAAGACTTGAGCAAAAAGGCAAACCGCTCAGCGCCACTTCGTTGAGGCGGGCTTTGGACAAAGGCGGCTTCAAAGAGGCGATGGAATATATTCCAAAATCCACCATCCCTTACTTGGTCGCAGACCTGGCCGAGCGGGCGTTGAGGTTGGAACTCGACACGACCCCCAAACCGGGACTCGTGGACAGGCAGGACAACGGTGCCCACAAAGACATGGACTATGCGCTGATGTCCAAAAGCATCTCAGCGTTAAGACCTTATCTGACAAGACTGGCTGTGGAGTCCGCCAAAGACATTGACCCGGCAAAGATAAAGGAGATCGGCATCGAGGCTGAAAAAGCGATGCTGAAGGCCACCGGCGGAGTGAATACCCACAAAGGAGCCCTCTTCTGCATCGGCCTTTCCGTCGCCGCGGCCTCTTACCTCGCATCTACAACGGGATCTGTGGAAGCATATTCATTCAAAGAACTCGTGTCCCGCGCCGCATCGGAGATCCCTTCCGCCCGAGGTACGCACGGAGCCGAGGCCAAGAGAAGTTTCAAGGCTGTCGGCGCTCTGGAGAACGCCCGCGCGGCCTATCCGGAACTATTCGCAGACTGGCTGCCGTACTATCGTTCGCTGGAAGGCGACCCTTTCCGCTGCCATAAGACGCTGCTTCACATAATGACGACCCTTGACGACACCAACATCCTCCACAGGAGGGGAGCGGAGGGCCTCGCCCACGCCGAAGCCGAGGCCGCAAGGCTTCTTGAGGACTTCAGCGAGAGCGGATTGTCGTCTCTGAACAAGGATTTCATCAGGGAGAACATCTCGCCCGGCGGAAGCGCCGACATGCTGTCCCTGACGATTTTTATAGAAAGCATAATTAACAATATTCATTAACACAAAACTAATTTACTATGGTTGAATTGATTCCTAATGGTGTTTATCTGAAGGGCGGCAAGACTCTCGTAAGTGATGCCGCGGGAATGCCATCTGCCGACGAGGCTCGTGAAAATACTATTGCCTACAGAATTCTCCGTGCCCACGATGTGGACGGAAGCAAAGGCAAGAAGATGCGCATCAAGTTCGATGCGATGGCTTCACACGACATCACTTATGTCGGAATTATCCAGACAGCCCGCGCCAGCGGACTTGACAAGTTCCCGATTCCTTACGCGATGACGAACTGCCACAACTCTCTGTGCGCTGTCGGTGGTACCATCAACGAGGACGACCATATCTTCGGTCTCTCCGCCGCGAAGAAGTACGGTGGTATCTATGTTCCTGCCAACCAGGCTGTCATTCATCAATATGTCCGCGAGGCTCTCGCCGGTTGCGGCCGCATGATCCTCGGTTCAGACAGCCACACCCGCTACGGCTCGCTCGGCTGCATGGGTGTCGGCGAAGGCGGCGGTGAGCTTGTGAAGCAGCTCCTCCACAACACTTGGGACATCAACGCTCCTGAGGTTGTTCTGGTTTGGCTCGAAGGCAAGCCTAAGAAGGGTGTCGGCCCTCACGACGTGGCCATCTCCCTCGTCAAGGCCGTGTTCGAGAACGGTTTCGTGAAGAACAAGGTGCTTGAGTTCGCAGGCCCTGGCGTGGCTTCCCTCCCTACCGATTTCCGTAACGGAATCGACGTGATGACCACCGAGACCACCTGCCTCAGCTCGATCTGGGTTACCGACGAGAAGGTTGAGGAGTATTACAGGATGCACGAGCGTCCGGAGGCCTACAAGGAACTCCAGCCGGGTGAGATCGCCTACTACGACGCGATGATCCGCATCGATCTCTCCAAACAGGAGTCCATGATCGCCCTTCCGTTCCACCCATCCAACGCCTACACGATCCACGAGTTCCAGGCTGATCCTGAGGGAATCCTGAAGAAAGTGGAGGAGGATGCCAAGAAGCGTTTCGGCGACAAGATCTCCATTGATCTTGAGAGCAAGGTGAAGGACGGCAAGGCGTTCGCCGACCAGGCCATCATCGCCGGTTGCTCCGGAGGTACCTACGACAACCTCAGCGAGGCCGCCGCGATCATGAAGGGCAAGACCATCGGCAACGACTACTTCACGATGTCAGCCTACCCTCAGTCAACCCCTGTCTATCTCGCGACCACCCGCAATCACATCGCCGAGGAGTTGCTTGAGGCCGGTGTTGTGATCAAGCCGGCGTTCTGCGGCCCTTGCTTCGGAGCCGGTGACGTTCCTGCCAACAACGGACTCTCGATCCGTCACACCACCCGCAACTTCCCTAACCGTGAGGGCTCGAAGCCTGGACAGGGACAGATCTCCCTTGTCTGCCTGATGGACGCGCGCTCTATCGCCGCCACGGCCGCCAACGGTGGAGTCATCACGGCAGCCACTGACATCCAGTACGAAGACACGCACAAGCCATATTCATTCGACGACCGCATCTACAAGAGCCGCATCTACTACGGATTCGGCAAGGCCGACCCTACCGTCGAGCTCCGCTACGGACCGAACATCAAGGACTGGCCTAAGATGTACCCGATGCAGGATAACATGCTCCTCGAACTCGCCGCTGTCATCCACGACCCTGTCACCACGACCGACGAGCTCATCCCTTCGGGCGAGACTTCCAGCTACCGTTCCAACCCGCTGAAACTCTCCGAGTTCGCTCTCTCACGCCGTGTTCCTGAATATGTCGGGATCAGCAAGCGCATCCAAGCGGAGGATCTTGAGCGCCGCGCCGGCAAGGCTCCGCAGCACGTTCTCGACGCCCTTGCCAAGGTGGGCGCCAAACCGGAGGACACCTCGTTCGGCTCATGCGTGTTCGCCAACAAGCCTGGCGACGGCTCTGCCCGCGAGCAGGCCGCTTCCTGCCAGAAGGTGCTCGGCGGAGACGCCAACATCTGCTATGAATATGCCACCAAGCGTTACCGCAGCAACTGCATCAACTGGGGCATCGTTCCTTTCACCATCTCAAAGGAGACTCCTTTTGAATATGTAGCCGGCGATTTCGTCTATGTTCCCGGCATCCGTGAGGCCATCCTTTCGGGCAAGGAGGAGATTGACGCCAAGGTGATCAGCGCCGAAGGTGTGAAGGACATTCATCTCTACTTCCAGAATCTGACCGCTGACGAGAGGGAGATTCTCGCCGACGGTTGCCTGATGAACTTCTACGCCGCCCAGAAGAGCAAATAATCATAATCGCGCACTTTAGGCTTGCGTCCATTTCAGGGGGCTTGCAAGCCTGAGGTGCCCAGGTAATCATATTCGTAAAACACTTTAATTTTTAATATTCAGTTATGAAAAAAATTCAGATGGTCACTCCTCTCGTAGAGATGGATGGTGATGAAATGACAAGGATCCTGTGGAAGATGATTAAGGATGAGCTTATCATTCCATTTGTTGATCTGAAGACAGAATACTATGACCTCGGCCTCGTTCATCGTGACGAGACCGGCGATCAGGTGACAATCGACTCCGCCAACGCCACCAAGAAGTACGGTGTTGCCGTGAAGTGCGCCACCATCACTCCTAACGCCAAGCGTATGACCGAGTACAACCTGCATCAGATGTGGAAGAGTCCGAACGGAACGATCCGTTCGATGCTGGACGGTACAGTGTTCCGCACACCTATCACCATCCCTTCCATCTCTCCTGCCGTGAAGTTCTGGAAAAAGCCTATCACCATCGCCCGTCACGCCTACGGTGATGTTTACAAGAGTGTTGACATCCGCGTTGAGGAGCCGGGAGTCGCCAAGCTCGTCTTCGAAGGTGAGAGCGGCAAGAAGGAAGAGCAGATTGTGCACACCTTCAAGGGCCCTGGTGTTCTCCAGGGAATGCACAACACCGACGCTTCCATCCGTTCTTTCGCCCACGCTTGCTTCAAGTACGCCCTTGACCTCAAGCAGAGCATCTGGTTCGCCACCAAGGACACCATCGCCAAGAAGTACGACGGACGTTTCCGTGAGATTTTCGAGGAGGTGTTCGCAGAGTACAAGGACGCTTTCGAGGCCGCCGGCATCGAGTACTTCTACACCCTTATTGATGACGCGGTTGCACGTGTGATGCGCAGCGAGGGTGGCTTCATCTGGGCCTGCAAGAACTACGACGGTGACGTGATGAGCGACATGGTCTCCACGGCCTTCGGTTCCCTTGCCATGATGACCTCTGTTCTTGTCAGCCCTGACGGCAAGTACGAGTACGAGGCCGCCCACGGCACCGTGACCCGTCACTACTACAAGCACCTCCAAGGCGAGGAGACCTCCACGAACCCGATCGCGACGATCTTCGCGTGGAGCGGCGCGTTCCGCAAGAGAGGCGAGATGGACAACATTCCAGAGCTTGTCAACTATGCCGACCAGCTTGAGGCCGCCTGCTTCGACACCCTCAACGCCGGCATCGTGACCAAGGATCTCGCCAACCTAATGGAAGGCGTGACTCCTCAGGTAAAGAACTCCGCCGACTTCATCGCCGCCATCCGCGAGCGTCTCGAAAAGCGTCTCGCGTAAGTGATTGAAAATCAGTTATAAAAGCGATGGTCTTTAGTCGTTATCAACTAAAGGTCATCGCTTAATCCGTTGTGAAACAGAGTCTTATCCTCCATCGACAGAAGCTTAACCTTTGCGTAAGGTCGCACTGACCGGTCGCAGAACTAAAGGTTCGACATAGTTTACCAGCCATCGAAGAGCCTCTCGTATGGTTTCACACAGAGCCTTCTGGCCTCTGGTCAGGTCACAGGTTCGGTCACTTAATTGATTACGGACTGGACGCGTGCCTGGTCGCATGCCTGATTACATGCCTGATTACATGCCTGTTCGCATGCCTGGACACGTACTTGATTGCAGGACTGGTCACAGAACTGGACGCGTGCCTGATCGCATGCCTGGACACATGCCTGATCGCATGCCTGGACACGTACTTGATTGCAGGACTGGTCACAGGGTTGGACACCTGCCTGGTCGCTGAGCTTGTCGAAGCGACATTCCCGGTCGATGAATAAGAGCGCCATCTGCATAGTGGCGCCAACGAAAAGGACTTCCCGAATTTTTGCACGTTACCAAAAATTCGGAAAGTCTTTTTTACAGCCTTGTCCGCAGAATCGGATGCGCGACCCACTGTATACGTCCACTTGATCTTTGATCATATTCAATGATGTTATTTTGGTTTATATTGTAAACTTATTTATATTTGTAATGCCGTTGAGGTTAAAGCGCATAGCTGTTAATGGCAAAAAATATTATTACTGTCCGCTAAAACTTTTTGACAGTACAAAAAATTAGGCTGAATCTCCGA
>OMCS01000067.1_pt1 | contig 58506 bp, 58 predicted proteins | sample 1674241 | NCBI WGS metagenome assembly OMCS01 (sample SAMEA103958153, study PRJEB25191) | human gut metagenome
AGGGGCTTATCCGGGACGCCGCCGTATACGGCGACTTCTTCTCCACACTGGACGCAGACACCCTCTGTGCCGCGCTGATGGGCTGCCCCTACGAGCGAGGTGCGGTGCTGGCAGCCCTCCGCAGCCACGGCATCGATGGCGCGGTGTACCGCATTTCCGCCGAGGAGCTTGCGTCGGTGGTGGTCGACTGACCCGCTGGTACCTGTCCACGAAGGCCAGCAAATTCCGTATCATAATGAGAGCGCCAACGGCGAACCGCAGGCGCGAGGTTGAATAAGCGGAAAAAACGGAAGCAAAGCGAACATTACGGAGGTGCGTCATTTGAAGAAAACAGCAGGTACGATTCTGAAGTGTATAGCATTTTTTATGGGGTGGGCCATTCTGGTCGCACTATTGCCGGTACCGCCCTCGGATGAGCCGGCGGTCTGGCGGCTGTGGGCGGAGGTCATGCCGCTATTGGTGGTCATCGTATGTACGTTTGTTTTTTGGCTGATAGAGAAGAAAACGGTACAATTACATCTCTTTGACCACCCTTTACGAGGCGTGATCGTGGGCGGAATAGCGGGGGTTCTATGGTTGGCCGCGCCGGTTTTGATACTGCTGGCGGCGGGGATCATGCACATTGACGGATGCCTTTCAGTTCGCCTGTTTCCCGTCTGGATGCTGGCGGCGTTTTTGAATGTAGTGATGCAGGAGCTTCTTGTCCGCGGATACCTGTACCGGATGATCCGGCAGAAGCACAACACCGCCGCGGCGGTGATCGTCACAACGGTGCTGTTTACCGCGTGTCACGGCGGGGCATTTGAGGCGGGTCTTGTTCCCGTGCTGAATGTCGTGACCATGAGCCTGCTGATGACGGCTGCCCTCGAATACAGCGGCTCGATCATAGCGCCTACGACGATGCACTTCCTGTGGAATGGGGTGGGCGCCTTGGTGCTGGGCGGCGTGTCGCTTGCGGAGGATTATCCCCACCTGCTCGTCACATCGTTCTCCGGAGCGCCCCTTTTATCCGGCGGTGCTTGCAAAATAGAGGGAAGTCTGATCGTTCTGTTGGTAAATGTGAGCCTGATGGCGGTGTTTGCGGTCTTGCGGCGTAAGCGCAAGGCGGCGTGACAATATACTGTATACACCAAGAACCCACCTTCGTAAGAAGGTGGGTTCTTGTTTATGCTGCTTTCTGGTGAAGGGGCAGATACGCTCTATTTTTGTGTGCAGGCTATACTGTTAACAGAAAGGCTCCAGCTGAAAGGCCAGCTCGGTGCGGCCCACGACGGCATGGTGGTTGTTGTAAAGGTTTTTGTCGTGAAAGCGGGGCAGGGAGCAGGCTTCCTCCGGCGTGATGACGCCGAGCTGGGTGAGAACCGAGAGTATGGCATACGGGACGATGGAGGAGGCGCCGTCCTCCATCTTGAGGGCGATGCCGATCCCCTTATCCTTGATGCCCACGGCATAGAATGCGCTGGCACCTGATTTGCAGAAGATGCGGTCGCCGAAGGCGGCCATCAGCTGGGTGCAGATGCGATCGGTTCCTGCCACCATTTCCGGATGTGCTGTCATGGCGGACGTGATGCGTCGGACGACAGCGGCCCGGGTGGAGTCAAAAAGCGTGGGAAGGGACATACGGGCGTAGCCTTGTGCCAGCCGGTAGAGGGGCAGCGCGTGGACCGGAACGCCGCAGCCGTCCACAGCCAACTGGACATCTGAGGTCTCCACGCCGCACATTTCGGCAAACACCGAGAGGATACGCTGCTGGACGGGGTGCTCCAAAGCAGTATAGTTCTCCAGGGATTCCCCTAAATGGCGGGCGGTGATGAGCATACCGGCGTGTTTTCCGGAGCAGTCGCAGTAGATGGGCGCCCGGGGGATGCCGGCGATCTTCAAGGCATCCTCGGCGGGGACATACATGGGGTATTCCGACCCGCAGCACAGCTGGTCGGGGGAGAGCCCGGCCTTGTGCAGGATGCTCTCCACGGCCTTTACATGAAAGGGCTCTCCATTATGGGAGGAGCAGATGACGGCCAGCTCCTGCGGGGTAATGCCGTAATGCTCCAGCGCACCGCTCTCTGCCACGGGAATCGCCTGAAGGGGCTTGGCGGAGGAGCGGGCAAACGTAAGACGCTCCGGATCACCGAGCTTCCAAAGGATCCGGCCTGTATGATCCGTTACCGCGATGTGTCCCCGGTGGACCTGATCCACCAGCTCGCCGCGGTATTGATAGGCAATAACAGCCATAGCATATACCTCCGTTTCTTAAATCACAAAGTAGAAAAAGCGCAGCACATCACCGTAATCGTCGGCATCAAAGACCACGGTGGTGGGAGAGATGAGGCTGGCGCCGGGATAGTGGGCGCATCCATAGGCGTCATAGTGGTGTACATAGGTGACCTCCACGTGGAAGTGCTCGGGAAGCGCCGGAGGTGTGGCTGTCTTTGCCGTCACCACAGCCTTGGCCATCATGCCTTCGATCTCCAGGCGGACAAGCTCCGGGGTCTTTATCAGGACGCCGTAGCCGTGGCCGGATTTGGTCGGCATGGTCAGCAGGCCGGGTACGGTGCGCGCCGTAGCTGCACACATCCCCTCGTCGCCGCTGGCGAATAGTGTGGGAACGCCCCGGTAAGCGGCAGCGTGGGCGTACATCTCGAATTCCCCCCACAGCGCGCCATTGACCGTAAGGCGGAAAATGCGGGAGCTTACCATCGTGTGGGAGGCAGGATTTTCGGAGGCCGCGGCGGCAGCCTCTAACGCCATTTCCCGTGCCATAGGCGCATAGCAGGCGTTGGCGGGGCGCGCCTCGTCCCAGCAGGTCAAAGCGGCCACGCCTTCAATTCAGGACGCCGGGGCGTTCCACTGCCGGGAAGGCGCCGCGGCGGAAGGTCATGTTGCTTCGCTGCGGATACGCCGCAGATAGCGGTAGACCGTAGGCTCGGAGATGTGCAGCTCCTTGGCTACCTGACCGACGGAGCCCTTGGTCTGGAACACGCCCTGCGCCTCCAGAGAGCGGAGTATATCCAGCTTGTCGTTGGTATGCATGGCATCGGAGGGGATGCCGTAGCCGAGGATGGTGGAGTGGATCAGATTGCTGGACAGCTCCGGGATGGAGTCGTCCAGGTTTTCGGTATAGGCGGAGCTCTCCTCCTCTTGCGGAAGCGAAAAGGCATGGAGCAGGTTGGAGAGATGCTCCGAGAGCACCAAGATATCCTCCACATCGTGGTTCACGCAGATCAGTCCCACCAGCTGCCCCTTTTCCTTAATAAAATAGGTGGAAGAGACGAAGCGCTTGCCACCCCGGGTGCGGCCCTCATAGTTGGCCACATAGTCGTGCTCCTTGTAGGCCTCGGTTCGCAGCAGCTCCTTGGCCAACTCCGTCATGGGGTCACCCACGCGGCGGCCGCTGAGATGCTCGTTGCAGGCGGCGATCACCGAGCGCTCCGGCGTGGAAACGTCGTGGAGGATGATCTCATAATTCTTTCCGCAGATCCGCCCCATAAATTCCACCAGGGGAATGTATCGCTCAAGACAGGCGTAGTTGCTCACAGTATCCCTACTTTCTCAACAATAAATTTTGCCTGATAAAAAACTGTCATATAGCTCTGCCAAAAGTCAGTATATCGAAAATAAATGGATAAATCAACACCTAATGTGTTGGAAAACAGTGACGATGTAACATTTTTTTTGCAAGGAGAGGCCGGAAAAGCCGCGAGGACAGCGATTTAGACAAAAAATTGTCAAATTTCTTGTCGCTTATGACAGGTTGACAAGGGTGAAGTGATAAATTATAATCAGGGCCATAATAAAATTATCAGTCAGAGGAGTGGCCCCGGCTTCGGGCTTCCGCTCTGGCGGGAGGCTTCCCGCAGCAGTGATTTCATCCGGGGCTCACCCGTGCAGGTATGTATCGGCATGGTGATCGACTCCTCTATATGCAGGGCGGAGCAGCGCGCCCGTACCACAATAAGCCGCTGCGTGACGGTGCTGCTCCCATGATGGGCAACTGAAATGGAGGCGCTGCATGAGATACGATTTTGACACACCCATTGACCGCAGAAATACATTTTCGTTCAAGTGGGACTGCGGGATGGACTACTTCGGCCACGACGACGTGATCCCCATGTGGGTGGCGGACATGGACTTCGCCTGCGCCCCCTGCATCGTGGAGGCCGTACAGAAGCGCGCCGCCCATCCGGTCTATGGCTACGGCGTGCGCCAGCAGCCCTATTATGACGCGGTGATGGGCTGGCTGAAAAAGCGCCATGGCTTCGAGGTCAACTACGAGCATCTGGCCTTTGCGCCTCCCGGCGTGATCTACGCCATGAACGTGATGCTCCGCATCCTCACCAACCCCGGCGACAAGGTCATGGTTCCCATGCCCAACTACGACCCGCTGTTTGACATGGTCACCCGGGGCGGCCGGGAGCTGGTGGAGACGCCGCTGGTCTGGAAGGACGGGCGCTACACCTTCGATTTCGCCGACATGGAGGCTAAGGCTGCCTCCGGCGTGAAGGTGCTGGTGCTCTCCAGCCCCCACAACCCCACCGGCCGGGTATGGACCCGTCAGGAGCTGGAGGGCGTGGCGGAGATCTGCCTGCGGCACAACATCTTCATGCTGGTGGACGAGATCCACTGCGACTTCGTGCCGCCGGAGCACCCCCACACCACCTTCTGCCTGCTGGGCGAGGACGTGCTGCGCCACTCCATGGTCTGCTACTCCGCCAACAAGGGCTTTAACCTGGGCGGACTGGGCATGGCCACCATCGTGCTGGCAGACGACGACCTGCGGTGCAAGTTCAACGAGGAGATGTCCATTGCCCAGACGCGGCTGGACAACATCTTCGGCATGGCCGCCCTCATAGCCGCCTACAACGACGGTGAGGAGTGGCTGGATCAGGCCATCGCCTATGTCTCCGACAACAAGGCGTATCTGGAGCAATTCCTGCGGGAGCGTATCCCCCAGATCCGCATGATCCCCTCCGAGGGTACCTATCTGGTCTGGCTGGACTGCTCCCAGCTGCCCTATCGGGGCATGGCGCTGGAGCACTTCATGATCAACGAGGCCAAGGTGGCGTTCTGCGCCGGCTATGAGTTCGGCGAGCAGGGAGAGGCCTTCCTGCGTATGAACGTGGCCTGCCCCCGGTGTACCCTGACAAAGGCGCTGGAGCAAATCGAAAAAGCGGTCAACGCCCTGTCTCTTCAGTGATCCCCATCATGCGCCGCCCCTCCCTGCGGCGCATGGTGCTCCCCCTCTCATCGGCGCTGCGGTACGCCATATTGCCGCACATAAACAGGAAGCAGCCTCTCCCCCTCAGAGGCTGCTTCCTGTTTTTTCACAAATGTACGCCCCGGATTTCGCTCATAAGTGTGAATTATTCTTGCTTTTTGCGCCGATACGCCATATCATAGCAGTATAATAGGTAATAGGCGCAGTGGAAGGAGGGTGTGGCGTATGAAGAACCTGAAAAAGCTGACGATCCTGCACTCCAACGATATGCACGGTGATTTTCTGGCCGAGCAGATCGACCAGCGGCTGGTGGGCGGCGTATCGCTGCTCTCCGGCTATGTTAATAAGGTGCGGCGGGAGGAGAAAAATGTGATCTACGCCGTAGCGGGCGATATGTTCCGGGGCAACGTCATCGACTCGGAGTACAAGGGTACCTCCACCATCGGCATCATGAATCTGGTGGGTCCGGACGTGGCCACCATCGGCAACCACGAGATCGATTACGGTCTGGCCCATCTTCTGTTTCTGGAGAAGTGCGCGGATTTTCCCATCATCAACGCCAATCTGCACATCAAATCCAACGGACGGCGGATGTTCCAGCCGTTCTGGATCGCCCACATCGACGGCCTGAAGATCCTGTTCATCGGCATCATCACCGAGGATGTGCTGGCCGCCGCCAAGAGCGACGAGCTCATCGGCTCCTTTGTGGACATCGGTGAGGCCGCCCGGGAGGTGGGCAACATCTGCAACGCCTACAACGCCATCGACATCGACTTCACCGTGCTGCTCACCCACATCGGCTTCGAGGAGGACAAGAAGCTGGCGGCGATGCTGGACCCCGCATGGGGCGTGGATCTGATCATCGGCGGCCACAGCCACACAAAGCCGGAAAAACCCTTTAAGGTCAACGACATCTACATCGTGCAGGCGGGTACCGGCACCGACGAGATTGGCCGTTTCGATATCATGGTGGACACCGACCTCAACGCCATCGACACCTTCACGTGGCAGATGATCCCCATTGACGACGCCCACTGCCCCCGCGACGAGGAGGTGGAATCGTTCATTCAGCACTACAAAAGTGCCACCTCCCAGAAATACGACCGCATCATCACGCGGTTTGCCTGTGAGCTGGGTCATCCCAAGCGCAATCAGGAAACGCCGCTGGGCAACCTGATCGCCGACATTCTGCGGGACAGCTTCGGCATCGACCTGATGCTCATGGGCTCCGGCGCCATCCGCAGCTACTCTCTGGGGCCCGTGGTACACTACGCCGACCTTGTGGAATGCCTGCCCTATGATGACGCGGTGTATATGCTCAAGGTCACCGGTGCCCAGCTGGAGCGGATGCTGCGCCACGTCCTGCGGGATGAGGCATTTCAGGGCGAGCATACGGAGTTCTACCAGTTCTCCCACGGGATGCACATCGTCTGGTCCAGAAGCACGCAGACGTTCCGCACACTGACGCTGGACGGTGAGCCGCTGTACGCCGACCGGCTCTACACTGTGGCGATGCAGAAATATCACTACAACAACCTCCAGGCGTTTCTGAGCATCACGCCGGAGGAGGCAGAAAAGAACGGCAAGATCCGCGTGCTGTCCACCTCGGCGCGGGATGTGGTGGAGGAGTACCTGATGGTCAACCAGCACCTCAACCGCTGGGTGGAGGGTCGTCTGGTGGTGGAGGACTGAGCGACGTATGCTGCCGCCATATACGATCAAACAAAAAGCAAGTCAAGGAGTTTTCCTTGACTTGCTTCTTTCGGGTAATTTCACGCCGACGCCTGCGTTACGGCATCTGGATATTGGTCTTTTGCAGAGCCTTCCGCAGGGCGAGGCACAGCGGCGGGGCGATGATGATGGCCACCGCGCCGTTGAACAGGGACGCGGGGATCTTCAGCACCAGCGCAGCGCCCGCAACGGAGGCCGTCAGGCCGCCCAGCAGCAGGCCGTCGTAGGCAAAGGACTTGAAGAAGTAGAGGATATAATAGGCGAGGCAGCCCAGCGCGGCGGCAACGGTGCAGCGGCCGTATTTGGGCGTCACCCGATCCTTCATGGCAAAGCCGGCCACCATGCCCATGACACCCTTGGTGATGAAGGTGATCCAGCATTCCGCCGCAAAGGCGGGGTTGGTCAGGTCATACAGAGCGGAGCCGAGACCGGAGGCCAGACCGCCCACAGGCCCCAGCAGCAGGCCGGAAAGGCAGCACATAATGTTGGCCAGCGTGAAAGAGGTGCGCCCGCCGATGGCGATGGGCATGGTGATGCGCAGATAGTTGCTGACAAATACAAGGGCGGTCATCATGCCCAGCGCGGTCAGCTTGTTGATGCTTTTCTGGTTAATGGGAAACACTTCCTTCTCCTAAGATGCCCCCATCATAGCAGCGAACTGGTATTATTGCAAATACCAGTTCGCAACAATTTAGTATACCCACTTCAAAATATGGTTGCGAAATCTCAATAATGCGTATATAGTATGTGTAGAACAATGACTTCTTTTTAAGATGCTTGTCGAAAAGCGGAGGATAGTAAGATGTTTGACTTTATCAAAGATGAGCTGAAGGTAACCCAAAAAGAGAAGCAATCTCTCACGCAAGCTGTGGAATCAGAGAAACAACGCATCGCGCAGGCGCGAAAGGACAAGAAGAAGAGCGCTGTGCGGTCTATCAGGGTAATAGACGCTTTGGGTACAAAGCTCGATGCGAAGAAGGATGAAAAGGCGTTAGACGAATTCCGCGCAGCGGAGGAAAGTCGCCTCAAGTCAATACAGTCCGCTCGACGAAGATCTCTCGTAAATCAAAACAGGAAGTCCATTATTGGAATGGGCGTAGGCGTTGCAGCCGTTCTTATTGCCGTTTCCGTTTTCTTCGTCTCAGGCAGCCAGTCTGCCATTCCAAAGCCTTCACAGTTGCCGGATCCTACCATTGTCGATTCTGGCAACACCGATTCTCCTCAAATTCAGTCAGGTCAAGTCTCCGCTCCAGCAAACGGCAGTCAATCGATAGATTATGAGCCTGAGGTAAAGTCTGAAACGATGCAGCCAAATGTAAGCGCTGACGATAAGGATCTACCAAATGACATGGTTACAATCGACACCCAGCAAGCTGCCATTGGCACCGAAGACATCGGGATACCGAACACCCCTACGCAAACGCCTTCTTCTGTTCCAACTCCGATACCAGAACCGGATAGAGACTCCAACTCGGCGGCACCTAATGCTACCTATATCCTGAACATAAACACAAAAAAGTTCCACCGCCCGGGTTGTCATGATGTTAAGAGAATGAGCGAAGAAAACAAAGTCGAATTCACCGGTGCAAGAGCCGATGTGATTGCGCAGGGCTATGATCCGTGCCAAAAATGCCACCCATAAACGTGCAAAGCCCTCTGTAGGCATCACCGCAGAGGGCTATTGCATCGTGCCTCACACATTTACCGGGAGTAAGAGAAAAGATATGAACTACATCGTCTTAGATTTTGAGTGGAATCAGCCGCTGACCGAACAGGACACCATCACAGACCCGTTTCCCTTCGACTCCGAGATCATTGAGATCGGCGCCGTAAAGCTGGACGAGAACTTTGCCGCGGTCGGGGAGTTCAAGACCCTCATCCGGCCGCAGTTCTACCCCCACATGAACGGCGCTGTCGTGCGGCTCACCAAAATACGGCCGCAGGAGCTGGAAAGCGCGCCGCTGTTTCCCCAGGCGTTTCAGACCTTCATCGACTGGTGCGGGGACGACTGCGCGCTTTGCTCATGGGGGCCGGACGACATCCCCGTGCTGCTGGACAATATGCTCCTGCACCACATCCCCACCGAGCCGTTTCCCTACTGCTATGATCTCCAGCGCATCTTTGCCCACGAGATCCTGCGGGAAAATCGCCAATGCTCACTGGAGGACGCCGTCAAAATGCTGGGCCTTCCCGCCGACCGCGCCCACGACGCGCTGAACGACACCCGCAACACCGTGCGTATCTGCGACCGCATGGATCTGGCCGGCTGCATGGACGAGTACCGTACATCGCTTGCCGGCTACGGAGCGGACCGGATGAACGGGCTGATCTCCGGGCAGCTCTTCCCCGATCTGGACGCCGCACTGTCGGATACGCGGTTCAACCAAATGACCTGTCCCTACTGCGGTGAGCAGATCCCTCTGGAATTCTCCGCCACCAAGGGCAACACCACGCTGGGATACGGACGCTGCGCCGAGGGGGACGAATTTCTGGCGCGGATACAGCACTACCGGCAGGAGGGGGACACCCGCAAGGTCAAGCGCGTGGTCTACGAGATGAGCGACGACCTGTGGGACACCTATACCGCCGCCACCTGAGCCACGCGGCAAGCCCTTCATTCCAAGATAATAACAGAGACGCCCGGACAAAAGTCCGGGCGTCTCTGCTTGTATGGAAAGAAAAGTGATCGTACTTGCTTACCGTACGCTCCGCAGCAGCTCGTTCAGCTCCTCCTTGGAGCGATAGCCCACCGTCTTGGCGACGGGCTGCCCGTCCTTGAACACCACCAGCATGGGGATGCTGGATACCTGAAAGCGCATGGCAAGCTCCATCTGCTCGTCCACATTGACCTTGCCCACCTTCAGGGCGCCGGCGTTCTCCTCGGCGATCTCATGCAGCACGGGGGCCAGCATCTTGCAGGGCCCGCACCAGTCGGCGTAGAAGTCCAGCAGGACGGGGGTATCGGCGTGCAGCACCTCATCGTTAAAATTCGCAGCAGTGATTTTCAGTTCAGCCATGGTAAAGGCTCCTTTCTTCTGTGATTGTATCCGTAGTATGGTCAGTCCTCCCGGGACTTATAATAGAGCATACAGTGGCAGAAGCCCTCGAAGTTGGGGTCGGCCATCTGCTCCTTGAACTCCTGACACATACACTTGGTAGCCTCGGTACGCTCCAAGCGGCAGGGGCAGTATCCGCCGGTACGCTTCAGACCCTCGCGGATGGTGTTGACGACCTCCTGATCGGGATTGAGCTTGATCTTCATTTCCGTCACCTCTTTGTCCTTTGTGGCTCTATCATAGCAGGCCGCGCCCCGCCGTTCTGTGACGAAGTCACATTTATAGAAAAAATCCGACGCTTTTTTTGCGTCGGATCTTTTTATACCATCTGACGCAGACCGTCCTTATCCCGCAGGGTGATGACGCCGCGCTTCAGCTCCACCAGTCCTTCCTCGGAGAAGGTCTTGAGCATCCGCGCCACCGCCTCCCGCGCCGAGCTGATGTGCTGGGCCAGCTGCTCATGGGTCATGCGGATGGTGTCGGAGCCGGTGCGCGCCGCCTCGGAGAGGAGGAACTCCGCCAGCCGCCGGTCAAGTCCCTTGAACAGGATCTGCTGCATCGCCCACATCACATCGGAAAACCGCTGGGTCGCCAGCTCGTAGAGGAAGCAGCGCACCGAAAGATTTTGCTCGGTCAGCGCAGCGACAAGTCCGGCGGGGATGATGAGCACCTCCGTCTCCTGCTGGGCGGTCATCTGGGTATCAAAGGTGATCTGGCTGATGACGCAGGACGCCGACAGGACGCACAGCTCGCCGGGGTACAGCCGGAACAGCGTCACCTCCCGCCCCTCGTCGGAGAGGAGGTAGGTGCGTATCTCGCCGGACAGCACCAGCAGCAGCCCCAGACATTCGCTGCCGCCGTCGTGGATGAGGGTGCCCTTTTCATACCGGCGCACCATCGCGCTCCTCTGTACCGTGTCCCGCTCCTGCTCTGTCAGCAGCTGCCAGAAGGGCAGGCGGCTCACTGCCGCTTCCATGTCAGTGGCAGCCGTGATGGCCGCAGCCGTGGTCGCCGCAGGTATGGCCGCCCTCGCCGTGGGCGTGGTCGTGGTGGTCGCAGTGAACGTCGGGGTCATAGCCCAGATTCCCCGTCAGCAGCGCCGCCACCGCCGCGTCCGCTTCGCCGCTGACGCCGCCGTAGAGCTTGATGCCCGCCTGTGCCAGCGCCATCTGTGCGCCGCCGCCGATACCGCCGCAGATCAGGGTGTCCACGCCGCTCTGCGCCAGAAAGCCCGCCAGTGCGCCGTGGCCGCTGCCGTTGGTGTCCACCACCGCCTCACGCACGACCTTGCCGTCTTCCACCTCGTAGAGCTTGAACTGTGCCGTGTGGCCGAAGTGCTGGAAGATCTGTCCGTTTTCGTAGGTAACTGCAATTTTCATGATGCTTTCTCCTCTTTTATTTATAATACTTCTGATTTTCCCCGTTTTTTCCTATACGGCGGACGCCGTCTTGCATTTTCCCCGTGTTCTGTGCTACAATTGCGCCAGCACCTGTCCGATGGGGCCGTCCACCGTGACGGCAGCGCCGAGGCCGCCGCCTGCGCCGCCCTTGTTGATGACCGCCAGCTTGTGGCCCCGGTAGTAGGTGACAAGCCCCGCCGCCGGATACACCACCAGCGACGTGCCGCCGATGAGCAGCACATCCGCCTGCCGGATATAGTGGATGGCCTTTATCATCACGTCCTCGTCCAGCGGCTCCTCATACAGTACCACGTCGGGCTTGATGATGCCGCCGCATTCGCAGCGGGGTACGCCGGTGCTCTCCGCGATGTGCTCCACGCCGTAGAATCTCCCGCAGCGGGTGCAGTAGTTCCGCAGCACGCTGCCGTGAAGCTCCAGCACCTCCCGGCTGCCCGCCTTCTGGTGGAGACCGTCGATGTTCTGGGTGATGACCGCCTTCAGCCGCCCCTCCTGCTCCCACTGGGCCAGCTTCCGGTGGGCCGGATTGGGCTGGGCGTCCGGCGCCAGCATCTTGGTACGGTAGAAGTCGAAGAATTCCTCCGTGTGCCGCTCAAAAAAGGTGTGGCTCAGTATGGTCTCCGGCGGATAGCTGAACTTCTGGTGATACAGCCCGTCCACACTGCGAAAGTCGGGGATGCCCGACTCCGTGGACACACCGGCGCCGCCGAAAAATACGATGTTGTCGGAGCCGTCGATCAATTCCTTCAGCCTGCGGATGTTCTCATCCATGAAAATCCCTCCATTCTGCCCACAAGGAGCCGTCTATGAATATTCAAATTTTCGGAAAACCCAAATCCTTCGATACGAAGAAAGCGGAGCGCTGGTTCAAGGAGCGCCGCATCAAGTACCAGTATATCGACCTTGTCACCAAGGGCGTGTCCCCCGGCGAGTACCGCTCCATCCGCGCCGCTGTGGGCAGCTTTGACGCGCTGGTGGACAAGTCCTGCCGCGCCTACGAGGAGCAGTACATGGCCTACATCACGCCGCAGGCGGCGGAGGAAAAGCTGCTGGACTATCCGGAGCTTTTCGCCGCCCCCATCGTCCGCAACGGCCGTCAGGCCACCGTGGGCTACTGTCCCGATATCTGGCAGACCTGGGAATAACGTTCCGTCCCGCACCGCCCGGTGCGGGATTTTTTTGTTCAGTCCGTGTAGCTGTGCTCCACTGTCACCACGGCGAAATAGGTGCCGTTCAGCTGCCGCACCAGCTGCCGGATCTCCTCCGCCGCCTGCTCCGGCGTCTTGCCGGAGGAAAAGGGCAGCACCGCGTCGAAGATCAGGTTGGTGTGGGTGGTACCCTGTACCATGCGGAAATCGTGGATGGTCATGTGGGGGTCCACCTGCTTCGCCACCTCGGCGATCTGCCGGCGCAGCGCCCCCACCGACGCGTCGTCGGTGACGATGGGATCCATGTGGATCACCGCCTGACAGTGCAGCTTCTCCGCCAGCTCCTTTTCGATGTTGTCGATAACATCGTGCATCTCCATGATGTCCCCGTGGGCGGGTACCTCCGCGTGGAGGGAGATCATACACCGCCCCGGGCCGTAGTCGTGTACCACCAGATCGTGGACACCCTGCACGGTGTCGTGGGCCATCACGATGTCCCGTATCCCCTGCACCAGCTCCGGGTCGGGGGCCTGCCCCAGCAGGGGCGACAGCGTCTCCTTGGCCGCCTTGTAGGCGGAGAACAGGATGAACAGCGCCACCACAAGACCCACATAGCCGTCCACCGCCAGCCCCGACCATTTGCCGATGAGCATGGCCAGCAGCACCGCCGCCGTAGCCGCCGTGTCGGAGAGGCTGTCCATGGCGGTGGCCTCCATGGCCGCGGACTTGATCTTCCGGCCGATGCGCCGGTTGTACAGCCACATATACAGCTTCACGCACACCGACGCTGCCAGAATACCCAGCGCCAGCGCCGAGAACGCCACCTCCTCCGGGTGGAGGATCTTGTCAAAGGAGGACTTGGCCAGCTCCACACCCATCAGCAGGATCAATCCCGCCACCACAAGGCCGGATATGTACTCGATCCGCCCGTGCCCGAAGGGGTGGTCCGTGTCCGGCTTCCGTCCCGCCAGCCGGAAGCCCAGCAGCGTCACCGCCGAGGAGCCCGCGTCCGACAGGTTGTTGAAGGCGTCCGCCGTCACGGCGATGGAGCCGGAGAGCTGTCCGGCAAAGAATTTCCCCGCGAACAGCAGGATGTTCAGGGCAATGCCCACCACGCCGCACAGCGTACCGTAGGCCCGCCGTACCGCCGGGGACGTCACGTTTTCCCGGTCGGGGATCAGCCACCGGGCCAGCAGTTGTATCATATACCTCTTTCTCCTTTCGCGGCGTACCGCGCCTTACCGGGCCGTACCCCGGATGGTCAGCTTCATCTGGCAGCACAGGTCGTCCAGATCCCGGTCGGTGGCGGCATTGAGCCGCAGCCGCCCGCCGCAGTCTGCACAGATCAGCTCCACCGCGCCCCGGCGCACCGCCATGCTGTATTTGTGGCTGCCGCAGGTGCAGGAGATACCGTCCCGGGCGGCGATGTCCTTCAGCTCCGACAGCACCTCGTACATGATGACGTTGTCGGTGAAGGTCTCCTCACCGCCGGCCTTTTCCTTCTCCACCCGCAGAGCCAACTCCTCCATGGCGCGGCGCACTTGCTGCTCCTCGCCGATATAGCAGCACAGCTCCTGCTTTTCCGGGCAGGCAAGGCCGATGCCACGCCCGTGCAGCACCGCGTCGGCGTCACACTCCGCCCGATGATGGCCGCCGCACACGCCGCAGGGTACCCAGAGCCGGAACTTCACGCCGTCCGTCTCCGCCTCCAGTGCCTCATGTCCGCATTCACACTCCATCCTCGCCGCGGCGGCGGACAGGGCGAACACGCTGCGCTGGTGCAGCACCGCCTTGCCGCAGTGGGGACAGATATATCCAAAGCTGCGCATTTCCTCCATCGGTACACGCTCCTTCTCATGATATGGTAAATAATGCCCATATAGTATACGCCGTTTCCGCCGCTTTTTCCAGAGGTTTTTCCCCTCGCGGCGGTTTTTTCCACTTACTACCGTACTTCTCTCCGGGTTGGAAAACGCCCGCGGTGGCCTTTAAAGCCGCCCGTGCTGCCGAGGGTATTAAAATTTCTCCATATCTTTCGCAATTTTTATCTTGATTTTGCGGTTCTTTCCTCTTGCGTGTCTCCCTGTTTTCCACTATAATGCTGACACATTTCATCGGAGGTGGTCGTTTTGCCCCGCAAGTCCTTCCCCGCCGCGCTGAAGTCGGCGTTCCCCCACACGGTGCCCATCCTCACCGGCTATCTGGCGGTAGGCCTCGCCTACGGTGTGCTGATGGCCTCCAAGGGCTACAATTTCCTTTGGTCGGGCTTTGTCAGCGCCTTCGCCTTCTGCGGCAGCATGCAGTATGTGGCCATCACCCTGCTGACCACGGCCTTCGATCCCCTCAGCGCCTTTTTCCTCAGCCTGATGGTCAACGCCCGGCACCTGTTCTTCTCGCTGGCGCTGCTGCCCAAATACCGCGCCCTGGGCGGGCTGCGGTACTTCCTCATCTACACCCTCAGCGACGAGAACTTCTCCCTCAGCTCCACGGTGGAGCCGCCGGAGGACACGGACCCCACGCTGTTCTACTTCGCCATGAGCTTCCTGACGTGGCTGTACTGGGTGGTGTTCTCCATGCTGGGCGGCCTCATCGGCGGCCTCATCACCTTTGACATCACCGGCATCGACTTTGCCTTAACGGCGCTGTTCGTGGTGCTGTTCATCGAGCAGGTCATCAAGCGGGAAAACCGCCCCGCCGGCTTCATGGGCCTCGCCTGCTCCGTGGCGGGTCTGGCCGTGTTCGGCGCGGACAGCATGGTCATCCCGGCCATGGTCCTGACGCTCATCGCACTTCTGCTGGGGAGGAAAACGCTATGCGCCTGAATTTCATCCAGTCCCTGATCATCGTCTGCATGGTGGCGCTGGCCACCCAGATCACCCGCTGGACGCCGTTTCTGGTGTTCTCCGGCGGTCGGAAGCTCCCCAAGATGGTGGAAGATCTGGGCCGTCTGCTTCCCCCGGCCATGATGGGTCTGCTGGTGGTATACAGCCTGCGGAACACCGACCTTTTCACCGGCAGTCATGGCCTGCCGGAGGCCATTGCCGTGGCCGTCACCGCCGGGCTCCACCTGTGGAGGCGCAGCACGCTGCTGTCCATTCTGGCGGGCACCGCCGTGTATATGCTGCTGGTGCAGCTGGTATTCGTGTAAGTCCATACCGCACCCCAAGGACGCCCCACCGGGCGTCCTTTTTCATATTTTTCCGTTTCCGGCACAAGCTAACGCAAATCTTGGGATGAGGTGGAACGCCATGGATATCAAACGCTTGAGCCGCCAGACCTGCCGGTTCCTCCGGCCGCCCGGCGTGGTGAGTTGGGCCAATGTAGGCGGCCGTCTGGAACGGCAGGGCCCGCTGGGTTCTTATTTTGACGTAACGGACGACGACTCCTTCTTCGGCAAAAAAACGTGGGAGCAGGGGGAGGCGGAGATGCAGGCCATCGCCCTGCGCCGCGCCCTGCAAAAGGGCGGCCTGACGCCGGAGGACGTGGACTGCGTCTTCGCCGGTGATCTGCTGAACCAGAACATCGGCGCAACCTTCTCCCTGCGGGACTTCGCTATTCCCTTCTACGGCGTGTACGGTGCCTGCTCCACCATGGGAGAGAGCCTGTCGCTGGCGGCTATGGCGGTGGCCGGGGGCTTTGCCCGTCTCGCCGCCGCCCAGACCTCCTCCCACTTCTGCACCGCCGAGCGGCAGTACCGCGCCCCGGTGCCATACGGCAGCCAGCGGGCCCCCACCGCCCAGTGGACGGCCACCGCCGCCGGCTGCTGCGTGGTGGGCGCGCAGTCCGAGGGGCCCTATATCACCCATGTCACCCGCGGGCGCATCGTGGACTGGGGCATTACCGACGCGGCCAATATGGGGGCGGCCATGGCCCCCGCCGCCTACGACACCCTCGCCGCCCTGTTCCGGGACACCGGCACCGCGCCGTCGGACTACGATCTGGTGGTCACCGGCGATCTGGGCTATCTGGGACACGCCCTGCTGACGGAGCTGTTCCGGCGGGACGGCGTGGTGCTGGGGGACAACTGCACCGACTGCGGCATCCTGCTGTACCATCGGATCCGGCAGGATATGCACGCCGGCGGCTCCGGCTGCGGCTGCTCTGCCGCCGTTTTCAACGGCTATCTGCTCCACGGGCTGCGCACCGGCAAATGGCAGCGTCTGGTCTTTGCGCCCACCGGCGCACTGCTCAGTCCCACCAGCACCTTTCAGGGCGAGAGCATACCCGGCATCTGCCACGCGGTGGTACTTTCCCGGACGAAGGAGGCACAACGATAAATGGAATACCTCAACGCATTTCTCTGCGGCGGGCTGCTGTGCGCCGTGGGCCAGATCATCCTCGACCGCACCAACCTCACCCCCGCCCGTATCCTGACGGGCTATGTGGTGGCCGGTGTTTTTTTGCAAGCCGTGGGCGTGTATCAATATGTGGTGGACTGGGGCGGCGCAGGCGCCACCGTCCCTCTCACCGGTTTTGGCTATACGCTGGCCAAGGGCGTGGCGAAGGCCGTGGCGGAGCAGGGGCTGCTGGGCGTCATCACCGGCGGGCTCACCGCCGCTGCCGGGGGCATTGCCGCCGCCGTGGTATTCGGCCTTCTGATGGCGGCGCTGTTCCGGCCCAAAGAAAAACGTTGACAAATACCCCTTGGGGGTATATAGTATCACCATCATAAAATACCCCCAGGAGGTATTCGCCATGAACGAATGCTGTTGTCACAAGACAAAACACCGCTCTCCGCAGGAGCAGAAGCAGCTGACCAACCGCCTCAGCCGCATAGAGGGGCAGGTGCGAGGTCTGCGGGATATGCTGCAGGCAGACGCCTACTGTCCCGATATTCTGGTGCAGGTATCCGCCGTCAGCGCCGCGCTGAACAGCTTCAGCAAAGAGCTGCTGGCTACCCACATCCGCACCTGCGTGGCCGACGGGATACGGCAGGGCGATGACGCTGTCATTGACGAGCTGGTGACCACGCTGCAAAAGATGATGAAATAAGGAAGGTGATCCCCTTGACGGAAAAATTCGTGGTAACGGGCATGACCTGCGCCGCCTGCGCCGCCCATGTGGAAAAGGCCGCAGGCGCCGTGGCCGGCGTGAACAGCGCCGCCGTAAACCTGATGCTGGGTACGCTGGTATGCTCCTATGACCGGGATAAAGCCTCGCCGCAGGCCATCATCGCCGCCGTGGAGGCTGCCGGTTACGGTGCGGCGCCGGCGGACGACGCCAAGCGCGATATACGCCGGGAGCAGGACGCCGCCGCCAAGGCCATGGGACGCCGGCTCCTGTGGTCGGCGGTGTGCCTCGTCCCCCTGTTCTATCTCAGCATGGGGCATATGCTGGGGCTGCCCGTCCCGGCGTTCATGCACCGCCAGCCCCTGCTGGCGGCGGCGGTACAGCTGGCGCTGTGCCTGCCCATCCTGCTTTTGAACCGCGCCTACTTCACCGTGGGCTTCTCCCGCCTATTCAAGGGCAGCCCCAACATGGACTCGCTGGTGGCGCTGGGCGCGGCGGCGGGCCTTACGTACAGTCTCATCGAAATGGGTCTGCTGTGCGCCGGACAGCTCGCCGGTATGCCCGACCTCTATTTCGAGTCCGCCGGTATGATCCTGACTCTCGTCACCGTGGGCAAGTATCTGGAGGAGCGCTCCAAGGGCAAGACCACCGGCGCGATCACGGCGCTGCTGGCGCTGGCGCCGGAGACGGCGGTGGTGCGCCGGAACGGCACGGAGGTCACGGTGGCCGCCGACCAGATCAGAGCCGGTGAGACGGTCATCATCCGGCAGGGCGGGCGCATCCCCGTGGACGGTACCGTCACCAAGGGCAGCGGCGCTGTGGACGAATCCGCCCTCACCGGTGAGAGTATGCCGGTGGAGAAAACCCCCGGCAGCAGCGCCGTATCCGCCACCGTTCTCACCAGCGGCTATCTGGAGCTGACCGCCGACCGGGTGGGCGCGGATACCACCCTGTCCCAGATCGTCCAGCTCATGGAGCAGGCCGCCGCCTCCAAGGCTCCCATCAGCCGTCTGGCGGATAAGATCAGCGCCGTGTTCGTACCGGTGGTGATCTCCATCGCCGTCCTTGCCGCCGTGCTTTGGGCAACTGTGGGCGGCATGGGCATCCGGTTCTGCCTGTCCATCGGCATCGCCGTGCTGGTGATCTCCTGTCCCTGCGCGCTGGGGCTTGCCACGCCGGTAGCCATCACCGTAGCCACCGGCAAGGCCGCCGAAAGGGGCATTCTCATCAAGTCTGCCGCCAGTCTGGAGCTGCTGGGACAGGTGGACACCGTGGTGCTGGACAAGACCGGCACCGTCACCGCAGGCACGCCGCAGGTCACGGATGTGCTGTGTGTCCCCGGCGTCACCGTGGAGGAGCTGCTGTGCGCCGCCGCCTCGCTGGAAAAGCCCTCCGGTCACCCGCTGGCAGACGCCATCGTTCAGGAGGCGACGCGGCGGAGCATCCCCCTGTGCGCCGTGTCCGATTTCACCGCCGTACCCGGCGGCGGGGTGCAGGCCGTGCTGGACGGCAAGACCCTCTACGCCGGAAATGACCGCTACATGACCCTGATCGGTGCAGGAACAGCCGCCCTCCGCGCCGCGGCGGAGGCGCTGGCCGCCGCAGGCAAAACGCCCCTGTACTTCGCCGAGGAGCAGCAGCTGCTGGGCGTCGTCGCCGTGGCGGATGTGGTGAAGCCCGACAGCGCCGCCGCCATTGCCGCCCTGCGCCGCAGCGGGCGCGAGGTGGTGCTGCTCACCGGCGACGACCGGCGCACCGCCGAGGCCATCGCCCGTCAGGTAGGGGTGGAGCGGGTCATCGCCCAGGTGCTGCCGCAGGACAAGGCCCGCTGCGTTGAGGAGCTGCAAAAGGACGGCAGGCTCGTGGCTATGGTGGGCGACGGCGTCAACGACGCCCCGGCGCTGGTAACGGCGGACGTAGGGCTTGCCATCGGCGCCGGTACCGACGTGGCCATTGAGTCGGCGGACGTGGTACTGATGCACAACAGCCTTATGGACATCGTGGACGCGGCGGCGCTGTCCCGCGCCACCCTGCGGAACATACGCCAGAACCTGTTCTGGGCGTTTTTCTACAACGCCATCGGCATTCCCGTGGCCGCCGGTGTGCTGTACCCCGCCCTCCAGCTCACGCTGGATCCCATGCTCGCGGCAGCGGCCATGAGCCTCAGCTCCGTGTGCGTGGTATCCAACGCCCTGCGGCTCCGAGGCTGGAAGGGCGCTCCGACGGACAACCATGTTTCCCTTGACAAGTCCGCCGACCTGACGGACAATGATACCGTCCATACAGACCATACGAATACCGCCGCATCCGCGGCGCAGCAGGAGGAACCGACTATGCAGAAAACACTGACCATCGAGGGTATGATGTGCGCCCACTGCGCCGCCCATGTGGAGAAGGCGCTGAACGCGCTGCCCGGCGTCACCGCCGTGGTGGATCTGGCGGCCAAGACCGCCGTCGTCACCGGCGACGCCGGTGACGAGGCCTTGAAGAAGGCCGTGGCCGACGCCGGATATCAGGTCACGGATATCCGCTGACCCCACCCGCCCTGCCAAAAAATAAGAGAGGCACGCTTCCTGCGTGTCTCTCTTATTTTTCAGGCGGTACACCTTGCTCACGCCTGCCGTTTCTTCAGCTTCAGCTGGAGACGGTCGGCGATCATGGCGATGAACTCGCTGTTGGTGGGCTTCCCCTTGGCGGAGTTCACCGTGTAGCCGAAGTATTTTTGCAGCGTCTCCAGATCCCCTCTGTCCCACGCCACCTCAATGGCGTGGCGGATGGCCCGCTCCACCCGGCTGGGCGTGGTGCTGAAGCGCTCCGCCACCTCCGGGTACAGCACCTTGGTCACGGCGTTGATGACCTCCATGTTTCCCACGGTGATGATGATCGCCTCCCGCAGGTACTGGTAGCCCTTGTTGTGGGCAGGCACGCCGATCTCGTGGATGATGGCGGTGACCATGCTCTCCAGCTGCGGCGCAGGCTCCCGCTCCTGCGGCGGCGCCACAGCCCGGCGCATATGCTCCATCAGAGAGCTTTCGCTCACCGGCTTAGGCAGGAAGATATATGCTCCCATGCTCACCGCCTCCGCCACCATCCGGTCGTTGTAGAACGCCGACAGCATAATGGTGCGCGGCCGCTCCTCCCTCTCCCGAAGCTGGCGCAGCACGCCCATGCCGTCCAGCACCGGCAGCATGGTGTCCAGCAGCAGGATCTGCGGATGCGTCTCCTCCACCAGTGTCAGCACCTGTCCGCCGTCTCCCGTCTCGCCCACGACCTGAAACTCGCCTGTGCGCTCCAGCGCCTCTCGCAGCAACAGCCGGAAATCCGCACCGGCATCCGCCAGCAATACGCTAATTTTCGCCTCCATGTTTCTTCCCCCGTCCCTTCCTTGATTCACATTGGAGCCGCCGTTTCATGTCAATACAACATTTATCGGTGACCCGCTATCAAAATTAGCACAATGAGACATCATATGCAAGGGTTTCTTGTCGATAATTTCCATGTTTTAAGGGAATTTTTCCTCTAAACTTGTAAATTTTACACACAATTAACACCTTTTCCCGTTTTCGTCCCGGTCTGCCCATGTCCGACGGCGTTCTCCGCGAAAATTTTGCTTTATCCTGCGGCTGCGCTTGTCAGCCGCAGGTCTTTGTGGTATTCTATTCTGGTATGTAAACGGAGGGAGGCAAAAAATGTCTTTGTCGGAAAAACGCCTGTTCCTGCTGGACATGGACGGCACGCTCTATCTGGATGACCGGCTGTTTGACAAGGTGCCGGAATTTCTGTCCTACATTCGCCGCACCGGCGGACGGTATCTGTTCCTGACCAACAACTCCTCCCGCGGCGTGGAGGGCTATATCGACAAGCTCTCCGGCATGGGCATCCCCTCCGGAACGGAGGATTACCTGACCTCTGTGGATGCCGCCATCGACCACCTGCGCCGCTGCCACCCCAGCAAAAAGTGCTATGTGTTCGGCACGCGGTCATTTCTCGGCCAGCTCCGGGATGCCGGCATCCCCGTCACCGACCGGCTGGAGGATGACATCGACATCCTGCTGTGCGGCTTCGACCGGGAGCTGACCTTCCAGAAGCTGGAGGACGCCTGCATTCTGCTGAACCGGGGTGTCCTGTGGCTGGCCACCAACCCGGACTGGGTCTGCCCCACATGGTATGGCTCCGTTCCCGACTGCGGCAGCATCTGCCGGATGCTGACCACCGCCACCGGCCGGGAGCCGCTGTTTCTGGGCAAGCCCAAGCCCGCCATGGTGGAGCTGGCGCTGCGGCGCACCGGCTTTGCGCCGGAGCAGGCCGTCATCATCGGCGACCGGCTCTACACCGACATCGCCTGCGGCGTCAACGCCGGGATCGACAGCATCTTCGTGCTGTCCGGTGAGGGTACGGAGGCGGACATCGCCCAATATGGCATCCATCCCACGTGGATCTTTTCTGATATCGCGGCTCTGTGCCGCCAATTGGAGGAAACGCTATGAAACTCAACTACAAACGCACCATCATGGTAGGCTTTGCCTTCTTCCTGATCTGCTCCTTCTGGCAGGCCTACGACAACACCATTCCCCTGATCCTGACCAACAAGTTCGGCATGAGCCAGACATGGTCGGGCGCCATCATGGCGCTGGACAACGTGCTGGCGCTGTTCATGCTGCCCCTGTTCGGCCACATCTCCGACAAATGCACCAGCCGCCACGGACGCCGGACGCCCTTCATCGTCATCGGCACCCTCATCGCCGCGGTGGCGCTGGTCTGCCTGTCCTTCGTGGACAACGCCCAGCTGAAGAACCTGCGGGACGTGTCCGCCATCGACGACCCCGCCGCCCTGACCGCCATCTACCGGGAGGAGAAGGACGCCACGCTGCTGACCCCCTCCGGCGAGAAGTTCATTCTCGGCCAGAGGTTCACGGAGGAGGAGTTCACCGCCATCCGCAGCCAGATCGTCAACGGTGATTCCACCGTCACCAACCCGGACTACACCAACTATGTGGTGCCCGCCCGGCAGGCCTGCGCGTGGCAGATGACGGCGGAGCATCCCTCCACGCTGATTTTCTTCGTGGTGCTGCTGCTTATCATCCTCGTATCCATGGCCACATTCCGCTCCCCCGCCGTGGCGCTGATGCCCGACGTGACCCTCAAGCCCCTGCGCTCCAAGGCCAACGCCATCATCAACCTGATGGGCTCCGCCGGCGGCATTCTGGTGCTGGCGCTGGGCATGGTGTTCGCCACCTCCGCCGTCCGCAACAGCCTGATGAGCTATACCGGCTATTTCGGCGTCATCGCGGCGCTGATGCTGGCGGCGTTGGTGATCTTCCTGCTCACCGTCCGGGAGCCGGAGTGGGCCAGAGAGATGCAGGAGCAGGCTGTGGCTGCCGGTCTGGAGGAGCAGGCCGAGGCCGACGACCCCACCGCCAGCCGCAAGCTGTCCGCCGACGAGGTCAAGAGCCTGATCTTCATCCTGCTGAGCATCGTGCTGTGGTTCTTCGGCTACAACGCCGTTACCAGCAAGTACTCCGTCTACGCCAGCAACATCCTGCACAAGGACTATAACCTGACCCTCATCATCGCGCAGGCCGCCGCCATCGTGGCGTATCTGCCTGTAGGCTTCGTCGCCAGCAAGGTGGGCCGCAAAAAGACCATTCTGGCGGGCGTGGTGATGCTCACCACCTCCTTCACCGTGGCAGCCTTCCTGAATGCCGACAGCCCCACCATGCTGATGAACGCCATGTTCGCGCTGGCCGGCATCGGCTGGGCCACCATCAACGTCAACTCCTTCCCCATGGTGGTGGAGCTGGCCTCCGGCGGCGACGTGGGCAAGTACACCGGCTTTTACTACACCGCCTCCATGGCGGCGCAGGTGGCCACCCCCATGGTGTCCGGCCTGCTGATGGATCAGTTCGGTATGCACGTTCTGTTCCCCTATGCCGCCGTGTTCACGGCGCTGGCGTTCTTTACCATGCTCATGGTAAAGCATGGTGACAGCAAGCCCGAGGCTACGGTCGGCATTGAAGTTCTGGAAGATCTGGAGGCGGATTGATATGATAGCTGTATATATTCTGTTGGGACTTTTGGTACTGCTGTGCCTGCTGTATGTGCTGTGCCTGCGCTGCCGCCGCCGCAAGGACTGGGAGCGCTTCCGCAAGTGGCGCTTCGCCCACCGCGGCTTCCACGATAAGCCCCGTATCCCCGAAAACTCCCTGCCCGCCTTCCGCCGCGCCGTCCAGTGCGGCTTCGGCGCGGAGCTGGACGTCCATCTCATGAGGGACGGCCGTCTGGCGGTCATCCACGACGCCTCCCTGCTGCGCACCGCCGGTGTGGACGTGCAGATCGAGGATCTGACGGCGGAGGAGCTGAAGAGCTACAGGCTGGAGGGTACGGAGCACCATATCCCCCTGCTGGACGAGGTGCTGCCCATCTTCGCGGGCAAGGCGCCCCTGATTGTAGAGCTGAAGGCCGAGCGGGGCAACGCCGAGGCGCTGGCCGCCGCCGCCTGCAAGCTGCTGGACAAGCACCACGTCACCTACTGTATCGAGTCCTTTGACCCCCGCTGCCTCATGTGGCTGTGGGCCAACCGCCCCGACGTGGTGCGCGGTCAGCTCTCCGAAAACTTCCGGCGTCACGGCGATGGGACGAACCTGCCCGGCGTGGTACGCTGGGTACTGAGCAACCTGCTGCTCAACGCCCGCACCCGGCCCGACTTCATCGCCTACCGCTATGAGGACCGGAAATGCCTGTCCCTCCGGCTGTGCCGCAGTCTGTACGGCGCGCAGGAGTTCAGCTGGACCATCCGCTCCAAGGAGACCATGGACGCCGCCGAGAAGGACGGCGCGCTGGTCATCTTCGAGTGCTTCGATCCGAGGGGGTGACCGTCGATGAGAGTCATCACCGGTACTGCCCGCGGCAGAGTATTGAAGGAATTGATGGGCATGGAGACCCGCCCCACCACCGGCAAGGTGAAGGAGAGCCTGTTCTCCATCATCCAATTCGACATTGAGGGCCGCCGTGTGCTGGATCTGTTTGCCGGCACCGGTCAACTGGGCATCGAGGCCCTGAGCCGGGGCGCGGCGGAGTGTGTGTTTGTGGAGCGGCGCAGCGACGCTGTCCATCTCGTTCAGGAGAATCTGGCTCTTTGCAAGCTGACCGACCGCGCCCATGTCCGGCAGGGCGACGCCCTCGCCTATCTCCGCAGCGGAGAGAAGTTCGATTTGGTCTTTCTGGACCCGCCCTATGCCTCCGGCCTGCTGGAGCAGGCGCTGACGGATATCGCAGCGTTTGACATTTGCCGTCAGCATGGTATAATTGTGGCGGAAAGTGCCGTGGAAACAGTTTTGCCCGCACTTCCGCCACCCTATCAGCTGTACCGCGAGTACCGGTACGGCAAAATCAAGCTGACGGTGTTCCATCGCGGCGGAAATGAGGACTGACCCATGAAGATCGCCATTTATCCCGGCAGCTTTGACCCCATCACACTGGGGCATCTGGACATCATCCGCCGGGGTGCGGCCTGCTTTGACAAGCTGTATGTCTGCGTCATGGTCAACTGCGAGAAAAAGCTGCCCATGTTCACGCCGGAGCGCCGGCTGGAGCTGATCCGCCGCAGCGTGGCGGACATCCCCAACGTGGAGGTGGAGAACTGGAGCGGCCTGCTGGCGGACTACGCCCGGGAAAAGGGCGCCCATATCCTGCTCAAGGGTGTGCGCAACGCCACCGACTGGGACATGGAGCTGCAAATGTCCCGCATCAATCAGGGCATCCTGCCGGGACTGGAGACGCTGCTGCTGCCCGCCAGCGCGGACTATGAGCATTTCAGCTCCACCATGGCCCGGGAGATGATCCGTTACGGCCAGCCTCTGGAAAAATATGTACCGGCGCCCATCGCCGAGGAATTGGAAAAATTGCGGGGCTGACGTCCTGCCAAAAACAGAGAAAGGAACGAGGGATCTATGGAAGAAAAGGATGTACAGCGCCTGCTGGATATGCTCTACGGCATGATCGACGAGGCTAAGAGCGCCGCTTTCAGCTCCGACAAATGCATCATCAACCGCGACGAAGCCCTGGATCTGCTGGACGAGATCCGCGCCAAGCTCCCGCTGGAGCTGAAGAAGGCCCGCGAGCTCATCGCCGCCCGCAGTGAGTATGTGGCGGGTGCCAAGAAAGAGGTAGAAAAGATGCTGCGTCAGGCGGAGCTGGACGCCAAGGTCATCGTCTCCGAGAGCGAGACGATCCAGATGGCCCGCCAGAAGAGCAGCGAGATCCTCCGCCGCGCCGAGGAGCGCACCCGTGAGCTGTATCATGTGGCCAACACCTATACGGAGGACGCTCTGCGCCGCACGGAGGAGGCCATCCAGATGGCGCTCAGCGAGGTGCAGGAATCCCGCGTGCGCTTCCGTGCCGCCAGTCAGGAGCAGATGCAGGCCCAGCGTGCCGAGCTGAACCGCACCAGCGCCGCCGAGGAATCCCCCAAGGCGCCGGAGGACGCCCAGTAACACACCTGTCCTCTTGTGGAAAAATCGACAAATTTCTCCACCGTATTTCTACGATTTTCACAAATCAATAGTATCTTGTGGCGAGCAAACCCGGTAGACACAAAATATTGTGTCTACCGGGTTTTTGTGCGTTTTGCCATCGAACATACGTTTTAAGAAATGCGCCTTTTTGCCTGTTTTTTGGAAGTTTTTTCCGCTTTTTGGAGGGATCTGGGTGGAAACTTCTTCTTGCAATTTCATAACGCATTATGTATACTAACCATGTGAGTGGTGAATTGTGGGGGTAGTGCCCCCATTTGTGGGGGATTGTCCCACAGTTTTCCACATTCCCCCGATTTTTTCTTGAGAGGAGGCGGCCCCATGACCGGTCAATTCAGCCATAATATCGACGCCAAGGGCCGCCTGTTTATCCCCGCCTCCCTCCGCAAGGAGCTGGGGCAGACCTTCCACGTTACCGTGGGACAGGATCACTGCCTGTCCGTCTACTCCGACGAGAGCTGGGCGGCCTTCATGGCCAAGCTGAAGGAGCTGTCCTACAACGAGGTGAAAAAGCTCCGCGCCCTGTTCGCCTACGCAGCGGACTGCGAGCCGGACTCGCAGGGCCGCATCCTCATCCCCGCCAAGCTGCGGGAGTATGCGGGACTGACCAAGGAGGTCGTGGTGGTGGGCAGCTTCGACCGCGCCGAGATCTGGAGCGCCGAGCGCTGGGCCGCCATCGAAAACGAGGCCTTCTCCACCGGCGCGCTGGAGCAGGCCATGGCGGAAATGGGGCTGTAAACCATGTGTGACCACATCCACGAAAAGGACTACGGCCACAAGCCCGTTCTCCTGCACGAATGTCTGGACGCGCTGGCCATCCGGCCGGATGGCGTCTATGTGGACGGTACGCTGGGCCGCGCCGGTCACTCGCTGGAGATCGTCCGCCGCCTGACTGCGGGCGGGCGGCTCATCGGCATCGACCGGGATCAGACCGCCATCGACGCCGCCCGGGAGCGTCTGGCGTCCTATCTGGATCGCGTGACCCTTGTCCACAGCAACTTTGACCGTATCGGCGATATCCTCGCCGACCTCCATATCCCCGGCGTGGACGGGATGCTCTTCGATCTGGGCGTCTCCTCCCCCCAGCTGGACGACGCCGCACGGGGCTTTTCCTATATGCACGACGCCCCGCTGGATATGCGCATGGACCGCACGGTGTCCCTCACCGCGCGGGACGTGGTGAACGACTGGCCCTATGAGGAGCTGCGCCGCATCCTCTACGACTTCGGCGAGGAGCGCTGCGCCCCTGCCATCGCCCGCCGCATCGTGCAGGCCCGGGAGCAGGCTCCCATCGAAACGACGCTTCAGCTGGTGGACATCATCAAGTCCGCCATGCCCCCCGCCGCCCTGCGGGAGAAGCAGCACCCCGCCAAGCGGAGCTTTCAGGCCATCCGCATCGCCGTCAACGGCGAGCTGGACGCCCTGCCCCCCATGCTGGAGGCCGCCGTGTCCCACCTGAACGCAGGCGGACGGCTGGCTGTCATCTCCTTCCACTCGCTGGAGGATCGCATCATCAAAAAGACCATGCAGGAGCTGGCCACCGGCTGCACCTGCCCGCCCGAATTCCCCGTCTGTGTCTGCGGCAAAAAGCCAAAGATCCGTCTGGTCAGCCGCAAGCCCATCGTATCCGGTGAGGCGGAGCTGGCTGAAAATCCCCGGGCCCGCAGCGCCAAGCTGCGCGTCGCGGAAAAGCTCTGACCGAGCGCCACATTCTTAGGAGAGGAGTGACCGTCCCATGGCAAGTCCCCACCGCAAAAACGCCGTCTATGGCAACCTGGCATACGATCTGGACGCCCTGGTACGGGAGCGCCAGTTAGAGGAAGCCGGCAAGCTGCCCCAGAAGAAGCAGCCCGCCGTGCAGGAGCAGCCTCTCCCCCGCCGTCAGACCCAGAGCCGCACGGCGGCACGGCCCTCCCCGCTGGTGGTGGGCGGCATCGTGGTGCTGCTGGTCATGGTGGTAGCGCTGATGCTGGGCTATGTCACGCTCACCGATGTATCCGGCAGCGTATCGTCCATCAAGCGGGAGATCGCCGATCTGGACGAGCAGCACATCGCCCTGCTGACGGAGTATGAAAAGACCTTCGATCTGGCCACCGTCAAGGCGGCGGCCGAGGCCGCCGGTATGTCCAAGCCCACCAGCGGTCAGATCCAGTATATCGACCTGTCCGGCAGCGACAGCGTCACGCTCTACAAGGCCGATAGCAGCGGCGCGCTGGACGGGCTGCTGGATTCGCTGGAACAGGGCTGGAGCTATGTGCTGGAATATTTCCGCTGACAGCGGCCATATCATGAGGCAGTGAGGAGTAAGAAGGCGACTTCTTGCTCCTTGCTTGGTATTCGAGAACCCGCGCGGCGTCCGGTAAACCGTGCCGCGCCCCACCTTCGGAGGCAGAAAACGTGTCAAATCCCAATCGTAAAGATGAAAATATCCGCCGTGCCAACCGGGTCATCCAGACCCGGTCCTTCGTGCTGATGCTCCTCATGGGCGTCGGTATGTTCGTGCTGCTGTTTTTCCAGCTGTTCGACCTGCAGATCGTCCGCCACGAGGAGCTGCAGAGCAAGGCGGTGAACCAGCAGACCCGCCGCACGGTGGTCACCGCCTCCCGCGGCACCATCTACGACCGCACCGGCAATATCATGGCCATCTCCGCCAGTGCCGAGACCATCATCCTCTCCCCGCTGGAGATCGACAGAGCCGTCAACGACAAGGACGCTCCCGTGTCGTGGACAAAGGACACGCTGGCCGCCGGCCTTGCCGAGCTGCTGGACGGTGACGCCGCCGCCATCCGCAAGCGTATGGACAACACCAAGTCCCAGTACGAGGTGATCAAGCTCCGCGCCGAGGAGGACACCGCCAACGCCGTCCGCGCCTACATCAACGAGAATAAGATCGTGGGCGTCCATCTGGTGGCGGACGCCAAGCGCTACTACCCCTACGGCTCGCTGGCCTCCCACGTCATCGGCTTCGTGGGCGACGACAACACCGGCCTGTACGGGCTGGAGGCCCGCTACGAGCAGGAGCTGGAGGGGCAGAGCGGAATGGTGGTGTCCACCAAGGACAACGCCGGCAACGACATGATGTACGCCTATGAGCAGTATTTTGCCGCCCAGAACGGCAGCGATCTGACACTGACGCTGGACACCACCATCCAGTATTATCTGGAAAAGGGTCTGGACACCATGACCGATAAGTTTGCCGCCGCCAACGGCGCCACCGGCATCATCATGGATGCAAAGACCGGGGGCATTCTGGCCATGGCCTCCTCCCCCAGCTACGACCTGAACGACTTCGCCGCCGTACAGGACAAGACCCTGCGGGAGCGGATGGAGCGGGGCGAGAGCACGCTGGCGGAGATGCAGCTGCTCCAGTGGCGCAACAAGGCGCTGAACGACACCTATGAGCCCGGCTCCACCTTCAAGATCCTGACGCTGGCCGCCGCGCTGGAGGAGGGCGTCATCGACAAGAACACCACCGTCAACTGCAACGGCTACGTGAATATCTCCAACTACACCATCCACTGCTCCAACAAGGCGGGACACGGTCTGCAAACACTGGTCCAGTCTGTGGGAAATTCCTGCAACCCCGCCTTCATCTCCTATGGACTGAAGCTGGGCAACGCCAAATTCTACGACTACATGAGATCCTTCGGCCTGATGGACGGCACCGGCATCGATCTGGGCGGCGAGGCCACCGGCATCTTCGCCGATCCCTCCAGCTTCACCCAGCTGGATCTGGCCTGCTACTCCTTCGGTCAGAACTTCAACGTCACGCCTCTCGCCCTCATCACGGCGCAGGCTGCCTGCATCAACGGCGGCTATCTCCACACGCCCTATCTGGTGGAGCGCATCACCGACTCCAACGGCAGCGTCACCTACCAGCACGACAGCACCCCCGTCCGGCAGGTCATCAGCGAGGAGACCTCCGCCACCGTCCGGGAGTGTCTGGAGTATGTGGTGGCCCACGGCACCGGCAAAAACGGGCAGGTGGCGGGTTACCGCATCGGCGGCAAGACCGGTACGGCCGATAAGGGGCAGAGCGGCGACGTGGTGGTGTCCTTCCTGTGCTTTGCACCGGCGGATGACCCGCAGGTCATTATGCTGCTGACCATGGATACCCCCAGCCGCTATACCGGCACCTACGTCTCCGGCGGCAACATGGCGGCGCCCATCGCCAGCTCCATCATGTCCGAGGTCCTGCCCTATCTGGGCGTGGAGCCCAGCTACTCCGCCGAGGAGCTGCTGGGTATGGACACCACCGTTCCCAATGTCATCGGTATGTCCGTGGAGGAGGCCACGAGCAAGCTCTCCGAACGGGGTCTTGCCTGCAAGCTCCATGGCGACGGGCAGACCATCACCGACCAGACCCCCGCCGGCGGCGCTATCATCCCCGGCAAGTCCGCCGTGATCCTGTACGCCGGTACGGATAAATCCACCGCCAAGTGCAAGGTTCCCTACCTCATCGGCAAGACGCCCTCCGAGGCCAATACCGCCGCCACCGGCGCGGGACTGTTCATCCGCTTCTCCGGCGCCACCGCCAGCGAGTCCTCCGCCGTCCGGGTGCTGTCCCAGACCATCGAGGCCGGCACGGAGGTGGAGGCCGGTACGGTCATCACCGTCCAGCTGGGCGATACCTCCGTTACGGACTAAAGCGCACGAAATTCACACAGCACCGCACAGAATTCCCTTTTCTACGCAATTTCTGCCTGCTATAATGGGGCAAAATGCTGCAAAGGAGACTATTTCTATGAAACTCAACGACATTCTCAACGGCCTGACGATTCTGGAGGCCACCGCCGACCTGAACGCCGACATCACCGATGTCTGCTACGACTCCCGGCAAGCCGTGGAGGGCGGCCTGTTTGTCGCCATCGCCGGCGCGGCCACCGACGGCCACAGGTATATCCCCATGGTGCAGGAAAAGGGCGCCGCCTGCGTGGTCTGCCAGCAGGTGCCGGACTGCGGCATCCCCTATGTGCTGGTGGAGGACTCCCGCCGGGCGCTGGCGGTCATCGCCTGCAACTGGTTTGACCACCCCTCCCGGGAGATGACCATGGTCGGCGTCACCGGCACCAGCGGCAAGACCACCTCCACCTACCTCATCAAGAGCATTCTGGAGCAGAAGGCCGGTGCCAAGGTGGGGCTCATCGGCACCATCCAGAACATGATCGGCAGCGAGGTGCTCCACACGGAGCGCACCACGCCGGAGTCCTTCGAGCTGCAAAAGCTGCTGCGCCGGATGTCCGACGCCGGCTGCACCCACGCCGTCATGGAGGTATCCTCTCACGCGCTGGTGCTGGACCGGGTCTACGGCATCCGCTTTGCCGTGGGTATTTTTACCAACCTCAGTCAGGATCACCTGGATTTCCACCGCACCATGGAGGAATATTGCGACGCCAAGGCTATTTTGTTTGACCGCTGCGACATCGGCGTGTATAATGCCGATGACCCGTGGCATACCCGTCTGCTGCAAAACGCCACCTGCCCCCGGAAATTCTCCTACGCCATCCACGCCGACGCGGATCTGAAGGCCAAGTCCGTACAGCTCCACCCCGGCAGCGTGGCGTTCGATGCCGAGGCGGACACGGAGTGGGCGCATGTGCAGGTGGGGATCCCCGCCCAGTTCACCGTCTACAACGCGCTGGACGCCATGGCGTGCTGCTGGAATCTGGGTGTGCCGCTGGTGGAGTGCGCCGACGCGCTGGCCCGGAACCACGGCGTCAAGGGCCGCATGGAGATCATCCCCACCCCCGGCAAGGACTACACCATTCTCAACGACTACTCCCACAAGCCCGACGCGCTGGAGAACGTGCTGGAGTCGGTGAACGGCTTTGCCAAGGGCCGCACCGTGGTGCTGTTCGGCTGCGGCGGCGACCGGGATAAGACGAAGCGCCCCGTCATGGGCGGCATCGCCGCACGGCTGGCGGACTTTGTCATCGTCACCAGCGACAACCCCCGCACCGAGGAGCCGCAGGCGATCATCGACGACATTCTGGTGGGTATGCAGGACACCGACACGCCCTATGTGGCCATCCCTGACCGGGTGGAGGCCATCCACTACGCCATGGATCACGCCCAGAGCGGCGACGTCATCATTCTGGCCGGCAAGGGCCACGAGGACTATCAGGAGATCAACCACGTCCACTATCCCATGGATGAGCGGGTCATCGTGGCGGAGCACCTGAAGGAAATGCAGAAATAAAGAAAAGACCTCCGCAGTACGCGGAGGGAAGGAGCGAGTAAGTATGGGTTTTATGGAGATCGTGCTGCCGCTGGTGGTCAGCTTTGTCATCACCGCCGCGGCGGGCCGGCTGCTGATCCCGGCGCTGCGGCGGCTGAAGGCCGGGCAGTCCATCAAGGAGATCGGCCCCACGTGGCACATGACGAAGCAGGGTACCCCCACCATGGGCGGTGTGATGTTCATCATCGGCATCGGCATCACCATTCTGGCGCTGGGGTGGCGGCACATGATGGCAGGCGAGTTTGCCCATCTGTACGTCTATCTCTTCGCGCTGGTGTTCGGCGCCATCGGATTTATCGACGACTATCAGAAGGTGAAGCACCACCACAACACCGGCTTGACGGCGCTGCAAAAGTTTGCCTTGCAGCTGGCGGCGGCGGTGGCGTTTCTGTGTCTGATGCGGCTTGAGGGACTGCTGACCCCCAATCTCTATATTCCCTTCTGGAACACCCATCTGGTGCTGCCGTGGCCGGTGTACCTCATCTTCGCCGCCTTCGTCATCGTGGGTACGGTGAACGCCGTCAACATCACCGACGGTCTGGACGGTCTCAGCACCAGCGTCACCATCCCCGTGGCGGTCTTTTTCACGGTCATGGCGGTGGTCTGGCCGGGCTTTGCCCAGCTTGGCACGTTTTCCGCCGCTATGGTAGGCGGTCTGGCAGGCTTCCTGCTGTATAACCACTACCCCGCCAAGGTGTTCATGGGTGACACCGGCTCCCTGTTTCTGGGCGGCGCGGTGGCGGCGCTGGCATTTGCCTACGATATGCCGCTGGTGCTGCTGCTGGTGGGCATCGTCTATATCTGCGAGACCCTGTCGGATATCATTCAGGTGACATACTTCAAGCTGACCCACGGCAAGCGCATCTTCAAGATGGCGCCGCTGCACCATCACTTCGAGATGTGCGGCTGGAAGGAGACGAAGATCGTGGCGGTGTTCTCCACCGTCAGCGCACTGTTCTGCCTGCTGGCCTACTTCGCCGTGTACCAGCGCTTCAGCTTCTAAAAAAAACACTACGCAGTCGGGAGAGGAGGGACAGCCGTGACCCGCGACGAATACCGGGCGCAGAAAGCCGCCAAGGAGCGGATGCGCCGGACGGAGCAAAAGCACAAGCAGGCTGCCAAGGGCTCCATGGACATTCCCTTTCTCATCCTGACGCTGCTGCTGACGGTGGTCGGCCTGATCATGCTGTTCTCCGCCAGCTTTCCCCGCGCCTACTACGACACAGGGGACGGCACCTTCTACTTCAAGCGGCAGGCACTGTTCGCTGCGGTGGGTCTGGTGACCATGTTTGTGGTGGGCAAGATCAACTACCAGCGCTGGCGGGGCGCATCCCGCATACTGGTGGGTCTGGCGCTTTTCCTGCTGATCCTGGTCATTATCCCCCACAACCCACTGGCCATCACCGCCAACAGAGCCACCCGCTGGCTGGGCATCAAGGGCGTGTTCCAGTTCCAGCCGTCGGAGATCGCCAAGCTGGCGGTCATCGTCTACTTCTCCGACACCATCTCAAAAAAACGGGAGAAAATGCTGACGTGGCGGCAGGGCATCCTGCCCTATGCGGCGCTGCTGGGCGTCATCTCCGTGCTGATGATGCTGGAGCCCCACCTGTCCGGCACGGTGCTGATCCTGTGTACCGGCGCGGTGCTGATGATCGTCGGCGGTATTCAGGCCTGGCTGGTAGCCGCCGGTGTCGGCGGCGTGGGTGCTGTGGGCTTTCTGTTTGTCAAGCTGGCGGAAAAGGGCATCATCAAGTACGGCTCCGCCCGTATCGCCATGTGGCACGACCCGTGGCTGGACTACTCCGGCGACGGCTATCAGCTGGCGCAGAGCCTGATCACCATCGGCTCCGGCGGACTGCTGGGCGTGGGATTGGGACGCAGCCGCCAGAAGTTCCTGTACCTGCCTGAGCAGTACAACGACTTCATCTTCTCCGTGGTGTGCGAGGAGCTGGGTCTGATCGGCGCCTGCGTCATCATGCTCATCTTCGCCCTGCTGATCCTGCGGGGCTTCTGGATCGCCCTCCACGCACGCGACCGGTTCGGTGCGCTGCTGGTGGTGGGTATCATGACCCACCTTGCCTTGCAGACCTTCCTGAATATCGCGGTGGTGTCCGGCTTCGTGCCCACCACCGGTATCTCCCTGCCCTTCTTCAGCTATGGCGGCACGGCACTGTGCTTGCAGCTGGTGGAAATGGGCATCGTACTCAGCGTATCCCGGCAGATCCCCGCGCCCAAGGCGGGATAACGCCTCACGGCGGCAAAATCCGACAACAAACCGTATCTTTTTGTCAAAAAATTACGGAACGTATACAAAAACAGCAAGAGGAGTTTGCAATGAGAGTCATTTTCACCTGCGGAGGCACCGCGGGACACGTCAATCCGGCGCTGGCGCTGGCAGGGCTTATGCGGCAGCGCGATCCCCAGACCGCCGTGCTGTTCGTGGGTACGCCCGACGGCATGGAACGGGAGCTGGCGGCCAAGGCAGGCTACGACTACGCCGCCGTAGAGGTCAGCAGCTTCCGCCGCTCCATGAAGCCGGAGGCGGTGCGCCACAACCTCCACGCAGTAGGTGCGCTGGTTCGCTCGCGGAAGACCGCCAAGGCCATCCTGCGGGAGTTCAAGCCCGATCTGGTGGTGGGTACCGGCGGCTACGCCAGCTTCCCCATGGTACGGGCGGCGTCGCTGGCCCACATTCCCACGGCGGTGCATGAGAGCAATTCTGTGCCCGGCTTGACCACCAAGATGCTGGAGGAGTTCGCAGACGTCATCATGGTGGGGTTTGAGGACTGCCGGCAGCACTACCGCCACCCGGAGCGCATCATGGTCACCGGCACCCCGGTGCGGGGCGACTTCTTCACCAAAACGCCGGAGGAGGCCCGGCAGGAGTTGGGCTTTGACGACGGGCGGCCTGTTGTGGTATCCTTTTGGGGGAGTCTGGGCGCCAGCCATATGAATGAGGCCATGCTGGACTTCTTCGAGGAGGAGCGAAAAAATGGCTTCCCCTTCCACCATATCCACGCCGTCGGCAAGGGTGGCTGGCCGGCAATGGAAAGTGCTTTACAGCAGCGCGGGCTGAACGACTGCCCCGCGCTGGATGTGCGGCAGTATATCTACAACATGGCCACGGTGATGCGCGGCGCCGATCTGGTGATCTGCCGGGCGGGCGCCTCCACCATCAGTGAGCTGACGGCGCTGGGGATGCCCGCCATCATGGTGCCGTCCCCCTACGTCACCAACAACCATCAGGAGAAGAACGCCCGCCTACTGGAGGCCCACGGCGGCGCGGAGGTGCTGCTGGAGCGCGAGGCCAACGGCGCGGCGCTGTACCGTGCCGCAGCGGACATCCTGCGCTCCCCCGACAAGCAGGCGCGGATGAAGCAGGGTATGCTCTCGCTGGGCATCCCCGACGCCACGGAGCGGATCTACGAGACGGTCATGGCGCTGGTCAAGTAAGCATATTCACACCCTGCCCTGTCCCCTCATACAATGTCGTACAGCGACTATGAAGGGCGGGAGGGGTTTTATGGGGTCTATCACCATAGAGGGAGGCCACCGGCTGGGCGGCGACGTAACGGTGCAGGGGGCCAAGAACAGCGTGCTGCCTATTCTGGCGGCCACGCTGCTGTGCAGCGGTGAATGCCGCATCCGGCGGTGTCCGCATCTGAGCGATGTGGACGCGGCGGCGGATATCCTGCGGTACTTAGGGTGCAAGGTGGACTGGTCGGACGGCGACCTGCTGGTGGACAGCCGGGTGCTGACACGGTGCGATATCCCCCAGACGCTGATGCGGCGGATGCGCTCATCGGTCATCTTTTTGGGGGCGATCCTGGCACGCTGCGGCTGGGCGGAGCTGAGCTATCCCGGCGGCTGCGAGCTGGGGCCGCGGCCTATCGATCTGCATCTGGCGGCGCTGCGGACGCTGGGCGCGTCCATCGAGGAGCGCGGCGGCAAGCTGTACTGTCAGGCGCGGCATCTGACCGGCGGGCAGATCGTGCTGGCCATCCCCAGCGTCGGCGCCACGGAAAACGCCATGCTGGCGGCCTGCGGCGCGGAGGGTGTCACCGTCATCACCAACGCAGCGCGGGAGCCGGAGATCGTGGACCTACAGGATTTTCTGTGTGCCTGCGGCGCGGAGGTGCGGGGCGCGGGCGGCTCGGTCATCACCGTGGAGGGCAAACGGCCGCTCCACGGGTGCAGCCACCGGGTCATTGCAGATCGGATCGTGGCCGCCACCTACCTGTGCGCGGGAGCGGCGGCCGGCGGCGATATCCTGCTGCGGCAGGCAGACTGCCGGCATCTGGCCACCGTGACCACCGCCTTGCAGCAGGCGGGCTGCCGCATCGACTGCGGCGAGGAGGGTATCCGGCTGCGCAGCGAGGGGCGCTTGCAGGCGGTAACGCCGGTACGCACCGCCCCCTATCCGGGGTTCCCCACCGACTGTCAGGCCATTCTGATGGCGGCGCTGCTGCGAAGCCGCGGGACCACAGTCTTTGTGGAGAATATTTTCGAGAGCCGCTACCGCCATGTGGCGGAGCTGCAGCGCATGGGCGCGGACATCCGGGTAGAGGGCCGGGTGGCGGTGGTATGCGGCGTGGAGCGGCTCCACGGGGCGGACGTATTATCCGCCGACCTGCGGGGCGGGGCGGCGCTGGTCATCGCGGCCTTGCAGGCGGAGGGACAGTCCTCCATACATCGGACACATCACATCCAGCGCGGCTACGCGGATCTCACCGGCGATCTGGCGCGGTTGGGCGCCCGTATCCGGGCAGACGGCAAGTAAGGAGCTTCAGGTCATGGCACAACGCAGACGGTACAATCGCAAACGGCGGCGGGGAAGCTTTGCCTTCCTCTATAAGCTGCTGGCCTTTGTGCTGATCTGCGGCGCCATCGGCCTTGCACTGGCCATGTTTTTCAAGGTCGAGGATATCGAGGTCAATGGCAACAGCCGCTACTCCAAGGAGCAGATCGTGGCGGCGGCGGAGGTCAAGCCTGGGGACAACCTGTTCCTGCTGAACAAGTACGACGCCGCGGCCCGCATCCGCCAACAGCTCCCCTATGTGGAGACGGTACAGTTCCGGCGGGTGCTGCCCAACAGGCTGGTGGTGCAGGTCACGGAGTGCCGGGATCCGGTGGCCATCAAGCAGGACGGCACGGTGTATCTGCTGTGCAACAAGGGGAACATCGTGGACACCGTCAGCGCCGCCAAGTGGAGCCAGTACATCCAGATCGAGGGGCTGACGCTGCTGGACCCGCAGGTGGGCAGCAAGGCACGGGCCTCCGCCACCCAGCAGATGGTGCTGGAGCGGCTGCTGGAGATACTGACGCTGCTGGAGGAAAAGGGGATGCTGCATCAGGTGCAGGTCATTGACCTGTCCGACGCATCCCGCATCACCATGCGGTATATGAGCCGGTTCGATGTGCAGTTTTTGTGGGACGCGGACTTCGACTACAAGCTGGATTATCTGGCGGCGGTGGTGGACAGGCTGGAGGACAACGAAAAGGGCTCCATCGACATGACGCAGGAGGGAAAAGCCAGCTTTATCCCCGGGTAACGGGAAAAAGATAAGCAAATTCCGCGGGAACACTTGACGGGTCTTTGATTCCGTAATACAATACAAGATATAGCATTCACGCACAGAGAAACTGTCTTTTCGATACAAATTGTGGCAGGAGGAACCAACATGGCTTTTGGATTGGAAACCGGGCCGGAAAACGTCGTCAGCATCAAGGTAGTCGGCGTTGGCGGCGGCGGCAATAACGTGGTCAACCGCATGGTGCGCTCCGGCGCACAGGGCGTGGACTTTGTGGCAGTCAACACGGACAAGCAGGCGCTGAACGCCTCCAGTGCGAACTATAAAATTCAGATCGGTGAGAAGCTCACCGGCGGCAAGGGCGCCGGCTCCAACCCCGAGGTGGGCCGCAAGGCCGCCGAGGAGAGCCGCAACCAGATCGCCAAGGCGCTGGAGAGCACCGACATGGTGTTCATCACCGCCGGTATGGGCGGCGGCACCGGCACCGGCGCAGCGCCGGTGGTGGCGGAGATCGCCCGCGAGGCGGGCATCCTCACCGTGGGCGTGGTGACGAAGCCCTTCGGCTTTGAGGGGCGGCGGCGCATGACCCAGGCGGAGCAGGGCATTGAGGAGCTGCGCAGCAAGGTGGACTCGCTGGTCATCATCCCCAACGAGCGTCTGAAGTACGCCACCGACCAGAAGATCACGTTTGCCAACGCCTTTGAGATCGCCGACGACGTGCTGCGTCAGGCGGTGCAGTCCATCTCCGACCTGATCCGCGACACCGGCTTTATCAATCTGGACTTTGCCGACGTGACCGCCATCATGAAGGACGCCGGTCTGGCCCACATGGGCGTGGGCCGCGCTGCCGGCAAGGGCAAGGCCGAGGAGGCCGCCCGTATGGCCATCTCCTCCCCCCTGCTGGAGACCTCCATCAACGGCGCAAAGGGCGTGCTCATCAATGTCACCGGCTCCATGGACATCGGTCTGGAGGAGGTGGAGCAGGCCGCTACGCTGGTGCAGCAGGCCGTGCATCCCGACGCGCTCACCATCTTCGGCGCCACCTTCGACGAGACGCTGGATGACGAGATCCGCGTCACCGTCATCGCCACCGGCTTCGACGAGGAGCAGCAGGAGGCGCGCATCCTCTCCACTCCCGCTGCGGAGGCGGAGAAAAAGCCCGCGCTTCAGCCTCTGGACGAGGTGCAGGGTGAGCGGGCGCAGGACGAGATGGACAAGTCCTTCGACGAGATCCTGCGGATCTTCAACAAGGACAAGTTCTGAGAAAACAACATACACAGGCTCTCCGGCGTTGCCGGAGAGCCTGTTTTACGGCGCTTACAAGGGGCAGTCCGTCTGCAAATGCCCCCGGTAAAGCAGGTATCCCCGTTTCCCGCGCCGCAGCAAAGCTCCACGCGCTACGCAAATCCCTAATGTCTGGTATTCTCCCCTTGACAACGAGGGCTTTGCATGGTATCATGTCAAAAATTCTGGATTTTTGGAGGAGTGTGAGGAAATTGTCGTTGGCTTTCGGGGATGCTTTTGCCGTACAGCGGGACACCTTTTCCGGCAATGATTTTCCTATTTCCGCTGGGGATGGTGTTTCTATCAGCGGGCATGATCTTTCCGATTTTGTTGTTTTACCTGGCTTTGTTGATGTACACGTACATCTTCGGGAGCCAGGTTTTTCTTATAAGGAGACGATCCGCACCGGCACGCTGGCGGCGGCGCGGGGCGGCTACACCACCGTCTGCGCCATGCCCAACCTGAACCCCGTGCCGGACAGTGCGGCGCACTTACAGGCGCAGCTCGACCTCATCCGCGCAGGCGCCGCCATCCGCGTTCTGCCCTACGGCGCGATCACCGTGGGACAGCAGGGTGCGGAGCTGGCCGCGCTGGAGGAGCTGGCGCCGTATGTGGTCGCCTTCTCCGACGACGGGCGAGGGGTGCAGAACGGCGACATGATGCGCCGCGCCATGCGGAAGGCCAAGGAGCTGGGCAAGCTCATCGTGGCTCACTGCGAGGACAACTCGCTGCTGCGGGGCGGCTACATCCACGACGGGGCGTATGCCCGCGCCCACGGTCACCGGGGCATCTGCTCGGAGAGCGAGTGGCGGCAGATCCAGCGGGATCTGGCGCTGGTGCGGGAGACAGGCTGCGGCTACCACGTCTGCCACATCTCCACCAAGGAGAGCGTGGATCTGATCCGGCGCGCCAAGGCGGAGGGGCTGGACGTGACCTGCGAGACCGCCCCCCACTATCTGCTGCTGGACGACGCCATGCTGGAGGAGGACGGCCGCTTTAAGATGAATCCCCCGCTGCGGGACAAGTCCGACCGGGAGGCGCTGCTGGCGGGGCTGGCAGACGGCACCATCGACATGATCGCCACCGACCACGCGCCCCACAGCGCGGAGGAAAAGAGCCGCGGCCTTGAGAAAAGCGCCATGGGCATCGTGGGCCTTGAGACGGCCTTTCCCCTGCTGTACACCTACCTTGTCAAGCCCGGTGTTCTCTCCCTCGACAAGCTGGTGGCGCTGCTGCACACCAATCCCTGCCGCCGCTTCGGTATCCCCACCGGCGGAACAGACTGCACAGCCCGCGACTTTACGGTATTCGATCTGCACGCGGCATACACCATCGACCCGGAGGAATTCCAGTCCATGGGACGTGCCACGCCCTTTGCCGGATGGTCGGTACAGGGCCGCTGCCTGCTGACCGTGGCGGGCGGCAAGGTCGCCTGGCGCGACGAAACACTCTGCACAGGAGGATCCCACACATGAAGCAGGTATCACTGCACATTTTAGAAAATACGGCGCTGGCGCAGGGCATCTACCGCCTGCGGCTGGGCGGCGACGTCTCCGCTGTCACCGACCCCGGCCAGTTTGTCAACATCAAGCTAAACGGCTTCTTTCTCCGCCGCCCCATCTCCGTGTGCGACTGGCAGGACGGAGAGCTGACGCTGATCTATAAGGTACTGGGCCGGGGCACGGCGCAGATGGCCACGCTGCCCGTCGGCGCAGCACTGGATGTGCTCACCGGCCTTGGCAACGGCTACGACCTGTCCCCCGCCGGGGAAGCCCCCCTGCTGGTGGGCGGCGGCGTGGGCATCCCGCCCCTGTACGGCCTTGCCAAGCGCCTGACGGCGCAGGGCAAGCGCGTCACGGCGGTGCTGGGCTTCAACTGCGCCGCCGAGCAGTTCCTCGTGGAGAATTTCCGGGCGCTGGGTGTAAAGGTGATCGTCCTGACAGCCGACGGCAGCGCCGGTGTGTGCGGCCTCGTCACCGACGGCATGGCGCTGGCGCAGGGTTACAGCTACCTGTACACCTGCGGGCCGGAGGCCATGCTCCGGGCGGTGTATGACCGCTGCGTCACCTCCGGGCAGTTCAGCTTTGAGGAGCGCATGGGCTGCGGCTTCGGCGCGTGCATGGGCTGCTCCTGCCAGACGAAATACGGCAGCAAGCGCATCTGCACTGACGGCCCCGTGCTGGTAAAGGAGGAGATCATATGGTAACGACATCGGTGAACCTCTGCGGCATCACGCTGGACAACCCCATCATCCCCGCCAGCGGCACCTTCGGCTTCGGGCAGGAATTTGCCAAGCTCTACGACATCAATATACTGGGTACGTTCTCCTTCAAGGGAACGACCCGCGAGCCCCGGTTCGGAAACCCCACGCCCCGCATCGCGGAGTATGCCGGCGGCCTGCTGAACGCGGTGGGTCTGCAAAACCCCGGCATTGACGCGGTGATCGCCCACGAGCTGCCCCAGCTCAAGGAGATCTTCCACAAGCCGGTGATGGCCAATGTCAGCGGCTTCTCCATTGACGAGTACACCGAGGTCTGCCGCCGGCTGGATGAGGAAGCGCAGGTGGGCTGGATCGAGGTCAATATCTCCTGCCCCAACGTCCATGGCGGCGGCGCCGCCTTCGGCGCGGCGCCGGAGACCGCCGCCGCGGTGACGCGGGCGGTGCGGGCTGTGACGAAAAAGCCCATCATCATGAAGCTCTCCCCCGCTGCGGCGGATATTGCCGCCGTAGCCAAGGCCTGCGAGGAGGCCGGTGCCGACGGCGTCAGCCTGATCAACACCCTGCCGGGTATGCGCATCGACCTGAAGCGCCGCCGTCCCCTGCTGGCCAACGGCACCGGCGGTATGTCCGGGCCGGGGATCTTCCCGCTGGCCGTCCGGATGGTGTATCAGGTCTACGAGGCGGTACGCATCCCCATCGTGGGCATGGGCGGCGTCTCCTGCGCGGAGGACGTGGTGGAGCTGATGCTGGCAGGCGCCACGGCGGTAGGCGTGGGCGCTGCCAATCTGGTGGATCCCTACGCCTGCAAAAGCATCATCGAAGCGCTGCCATTCACCTTGGCGGCTTACGGCATACAGGACATCAAAGATATCATAGGAGGTGCCCACCATGGGTAAGGACGTTATCATCGCATTGGATTTCGACAGCAAGGAAAAGACGCTGGCTTTTCTGGATCGCTTTACCGGCGAAAAGCCCTTTGTCAAGATCGGCATGGAGCTTTTCTACGCCGAGGGGCCGCAGGTAGTGCGGGATATCCGCGCTCGCGGTCATAAGATCTTCCTCGACCTGAAACTCCACGACATCCCCAACACCGTGAAAAAGGCCATGGCCGCCCTGTCCGCGCTGGACGTGGACATCGTGAACCTCCACGCCGCGGGGACGCAGGCCATGATGACCGCCGCGCTGGAGGGTCTGACCCGTCCCGATGGTACCCGCCCGCTGCTCATCGCCGTGACGCAGCTGACCTCCACGGAGCAGGCGCGCATGGAGCAGGAGCTGCTGATCCACGAGTCCATGGAGCAGGTGGTGCTGCACTACGCGGAGAACGCGGCCAAGGCCGGTCTGGACGGCGTGGTCTGCTCCCCCCGCGAGGCCGGGATCATCCATGAGCGCTGCGGCGCGGGCTTTTTGACCGTGACCCCCGGCGTGCGCTTTGCCGACGCCGCCGGTGACGACCAAAAGCGCGTCACCACCCCCGCCGAGGCCAGGGCCATCGGCGCGGACTACATCGTGGTGGGCCGCCCCATCACCCAGGCGAATGACCCGGTGGCCGCCTATACGCGCTGCAAAGCGGAATTTGTGGACTGAGCTGTAGGAAAGGAGACACGATCACTATGGAAATGAACCGTCAAGTCGCCAGAGGGCTGCTGTCGATCAGCGCCGTATTCCTGCGTCCGCAGGAGCCCTTCACATGGGCCAGCGGCATCAAGAGCCCCATCTACTGTGACAACCGTCTGATCCTCACCGCGCCCGAGGTGCGGACGCTGGTGGAGAACGCCATTGCCGACACCGTCAAGCGGGAGTTTCCCGAGGCGGAGGTGCTGATGGGTACCGCCACGGCGGGCATCGCCCACGCCGCCATCGCCGCCCACCTGCTGGGGATGCCCATGGGCTATGTCCGCTCCGGCAGCAAGGATCACGGCCGCAAGAACCAGATCGAGGGCCGCTTGGAGAAGGGCCAGAAGGTGGTGGTCATTGAGGATCTCATCTCCACCGCCGGCAGCGCGCTGGACGCCGTGGAGGCGCTGCGCACCGCAGGCGCCGAGGTGCTGGGCATCGTGAGCATCTTCACCTACGGCATGAAGAAGGGTCTCGAGCGTCTGGCCGCTGCCGGCATCCGGAACGTGAGTTTGACCGATCTGGATACCATCGCCCGCGAGGGCGCCGACGCCGGCTATATTGCGGAGACGGACGTTGCACGGCTGCTGGCCTTCCGCGACGACCCGTCCGATGAAACATGGATCACTAAAGGAGGTACCAACTGATATGGAACATCTTATTGACATTATGCAGCTCTCCACCCAGGAGATCGACGAGCTGGTGAGCACCGCCACCGACATCATCGAAAACCCTGCCAAGTACGCCCACAAGTGCGACGGGCGTATTCTGGCCACCCTGTTCTTTGAGCCCTCTACCCGCACGCGCCTGAGCTTCGAGAGCGCCATGCTGTCTCTGGGCGGCAAGGTGCTGGGCTTTTCCTCCGCCAACAGCTCCTCCGCCGCCAAGGGCGAGAGCGTGTCGGATACCATCCGTACCGTCAGCTGCTACAGCGACATCATCGCCATGCGCCACCCCAAGGAGGGCGCGCCGCTGGTGGCGACCAGGCGCTCCATGGTGCCTATCATCAATGCCGGTGACGGCGGTCACAACCACCCCACCCAGACGCTGACCGACCTTTTGACCATCCACAAGGAGAAGGGCCGCTTCGACGGGCTGACCATCGGCCTGTGCGGCGACCTGAAGTTCGGCCGCACCGTCCACTCTCTGGTGGCCGCCATGAGCCGCTATGAGAACGTGCGCTTCGTGCTGATCTCCCCGGAGGAGCTGAAGCTCCCCCGCTACGTGAAGGAGCAGTACATCAAGAAGAACAACATCCCCTACACCCAGTCCACCTCTCTGGAGGCGGTCATGCCGGAGCTGGACATCCTGTACATGACCCGCGTACAGCGCGAGCGCTTCTTCAATGAGGAGGATTACCTCCGGCTGAAGGACAGCTATATTCTGACCCCGGAGAAGCTGCACAACGCCAAGGAGGATCTGTGCATCCTGCACCCGCTGCCCCGTGTCAACGAGATCTCCGTGGCGGTGGACGACGATCCCCGCGCCTGCTACTTCAAGCAGGTGCAGAACGGCAAGTACATCCGTATGGCGCTGATCCTCAAGCTGCTGCATATCAACTGAGAAAGGACGTGTACCGATATGATTATTGACTCTATCCAGAACGGTATCGTGATCGACCATATCACCTCCGGCAAGTCCATGGAGCTGTATAATATTCTGGGTCTGGCCGACCTGAACTGCACCGTTGCCATCCTGAAAAACGTGACCAGCGACAAGCTGGGCCGCAAGGACATCATCAAGATCGACCGTGAGATGGATCTGGACTGGGATCTCATCGGCTTTGTGGATCCCTCCATCACCGTGAACATCATCCGCGACGGCAAGCTGGCGGAAAAGCGCACCCTGAAGCTGCCCGAGCGTATCCGGGGCGTGCTCACCTGCCACAACCCCCGCTGCATCACCTCCGTGGAGCAGGAGCTGCCCCAGGAGTTCGTGCTGACCGACCGGGAAAAGCACACCTACCGCTGCATCTACTGCGAGACGGAGGCCAAGTAACTCCCGCGTCGCCGGTTTCTATCCAATAAGAACAGCAAAAAAGAATGACAGTGCCAGATGGCACTGTCATTCTTTTTTCATCGTAAGCCCCGCTACCGGGTGAAAAAGCGGAAGGCCGTCCACTGGCGCAGCGCCTCACCCGCCCGCAGGATGGGGCTGGGGAACGCCGGGCAGTTCACCGCGTTGGGGAAATGCTGGGTCTCCAGACACACGCCCTGCGCCGGGCCGTAGACCGCGCCGTCTTTTCCGACGCGCTCCGTCAGCCAGCCCGCCGTGTAGAGCTGCATCCCCTCCATGGAGGTGGTCATCGCCAGGCCGATGCCGGTGGCGGGACACCACAGCTCCGCCGCAGGCTGTTCCCCGCCGGAGAGTACATAGTTGTGGTCATACCCCCTGCCGCCGTTGAAGGCCTCATCGTGGAGGCGGCTCTCCAGCGCGGTGGGTGTTCGGAGATCCAACAGCGTCCCCTCCACGCTTGCCAGCGTCCCTGTGGGGACGTTGCCGCTGTCGGTAGGGGTATAGCGGTCGGCCCGCACTGTCAGCACATGGCCGCCCACCTCGCCGTTGTCGTGGCCACCCAGATTGAAATAGGCGTGGTTCGTCAGATTGACCACGGTGTCCTTCTCCGCCGCCGCCCGGTACTCTATGGTGAGCGTACCGTCTGCCAGGCGGTAGGTGACCTCCACACGGACGATACCGGGGAAGCCCTCCTCCCCGTCAGGGGAGGTGTAGGTAAACGTGACCGCGTTCTCGGCGCAGGTGAAGTCCCACAGCTTCTTGTGGAAGCCCTCGACGCCGCCATGGAGGCAGTTCTCCCCCTCGTTGGCCGTCACATGGTACATTGTGCCGTCGATGGTGAACCGCGCCCCGCCGATGCGGTTGGCGCAGCGGCCGATGGTGCCGCCCAGACAGGCGTCCAGCTCCCGGTAGCTCTCCACATCGTCATAGCCCAAGCAGATATCCGTCATGCAGCCCTCTCTGTCCGGCACGCGGAGGGCGCGGATGGCCGCGCCGTAGGGCAGCAGCTCCACGGCGCACCTGCCGTCGGAAAGCTCGATGAGGGGGACATCCCTGCCGTCCAGCACGCCAAAGGGTATCAGTCGGTACATACCTCAGCCCTCATAGCCGTTGGGGTGGCCGCTGTGCCACGCCCACGCGTCGGAGATGATCTCCTCCAGCCCGCGGACAGGCTGCCAGCCCAGCACCTCCACCGCCTTCTTGTGGGAGGCGATCAGCACGGAGGGGTCGCCGGCACGGCGGGGCTCCACCTTGGCTGGGATCTCCCGGCCGGTGACGCGGCGGGCGGTGTCGATGATCTCCCGGACGGAGTAGCCGTTGCCGCTGCCCAGATTGAACACGTCGCTCTTGCCGCCCCGATCCAGATACTCCAGCGCCAGCAGGTGTGCCTCCGCCAGATCCTTCACATGGATATAGTCCCGCACGCAGGTGCCGTCCGGCGTGGGGTAGTCCTCGCCGAAGATGCCGATATGGCCGCGCTGTCCCAGCGCCGTCTTCATCACAAGTGGAATCAGGTGGGACTCGGGGTTATGATCCTCGCCGATGCCCGCCTCGGTGTCGGAGCCGGCGGCGTTGAAGTAGCGCAGCGCCGCATACCGGATGCCGTAGGCGCCGTCGCACCACTTGAGCATATTCTCAATGGCCAGCTTGGTGGCGCCGTAGGGGTTGGTAGGCTCGGTGCGGTCGCTCTCCTCGATGGGCTGCTTCTCCGGCTCGCCGTAGGTGGCCGCCGTGGAGGAGAACACGATCTTGTCCACGCCGTGGGCCTTCATGGCGTTCAGCAGGGACACCGCGCCCTCCACGTTGTTGCCGTAGTATTTCAGGGGGTCGGTCACGCTCTCGCCCACCAGAGAGAAGGCGGCGAAGTTGATGACGCCGTCGATCTTGTTCTCCGTGAACAGGCGGTCGAGGAACGCAGCATCCCGCAGATCGCCGACATAGAGCTTACGAGCGCCCTTGACGGCCTGCCAGTGGCCGGTGCGCAGGTTGTCCGCCACCACCACCTCATAACCGCGTTTGACCAGCATAGCCACCATGTGGCTGCCGATATAGCCGGCGCCGCCGGCCACCAAAATGGTTTTCATATACACATCCTCCTCGTTTTTATACGCTGTGGATAAATCTCAAAAACGCCTCCCGGCCCTCCGGCGTACACTTGTAGACACCGGCGTGCTCCAGCACGGCGGCGAACACCGCGCCTACCTCCCGCCGCAGGAGCTCCTCGGCATTGTCCGCCGTGAAGGTATAGCGGGTCTTCAGCTCGTCCGCCCAATCCGCGTGCTTGCGCAGCGTCTCGTCCTGCCGCAGATCGTCGCCGCGCACCAGAGCCTGCGCCACGCCGTGCAGCTCGTCCCTCAGCCGGGCGGGCAGCACCGCAAGACCCATGACCTCGATGAGGCCGATGTTCTCCTTCTTGATGTGGTGCAGCTCCTGATGGGGATGGTAGACGCCGAGAGGATACTCCTCCGTGGTGATGTTGTTGCGCAGCACCAGATCCAGCTCAAACTGGCCCTCCCGCATACGGGCGATGGGGGTGATGGTGTTATGCATCTCGCCGTTCGTCTCCGCGAAAATAAAGGCCGCCTCGTCCGTATAACCCCGCCACGCGGCGAGGATGCGGTCCGCCAGCTCCACCAGACGCTGGTCGTCGGCGCAGCGCAGACGGATCACGGACATGGGCCACTTGACGATGCCCGCCTCCACATCCGGGAAGTCCCGGAAGGCCACCGGCTGCTCAATCGGCGCCCGCTCCATGGCGAAGGTGTAGCAGCCGCCCTGAAAGTGGTCGTGGCTCAGGATGGAGCCGCCCACGATGGGAAGATCGGCGTTGCTGCCCACGAAGTAGTGAGGGAACTGCTTGACGAAGTCCAGCAGCTTGCGGAAGGTGGCCTTCTCGATTTTCATGGGGGTGTGACGGCCGTTAAAGACGATGCAATGCTCGTTGTAGTAGACATAGGGGCTGTACTGGAGGAACCAGTCCTCCCCATTGATGGTGACGGGAATGACCCGGTGATTCTGCCGGGCGGGGTGGTTGATCCGTCCCGCATACCCCTCGTTCTCCTTGCAGAGCAGGCACTTGGGGTAGCCGCTCTGGGGCGCCGCCTTAGCCGCGGCGATGGCGCGGGGATCCCTCTCCGGCTTGGAGAGATTGATGGTGATATCCATATCGCCGTAGGCGGTAGCGGCCTGCCACTTCACATCCCGTGCGATGCGGTAGCGCCGGATATAGTCGGTGTCCTGACTGAACCGGTACAGCCAGTCTGTGGCCTCCTTCGGGGACGCCTGATACCGTTGGGAAAACGCCTGTATGACCTGCGAGGGCCGGGGCATCAAGCGCCCCATCAGCGCCGTGTCGAACAGGTCGCGGCTGGTAACGTCGTCGTGGATCAGCCCCCGCGCCGCCGCGTCGTCCAGCAGCACCCGCAGGATATCCTCCAGCGGCCGCTCCTGCGTCTCCTGCGGCTCCTCCCAGCTATCCAGCCGCATGGCCTCCAGCAGGGCGTTTACCGCCCATGTGCGGTCGCTTTCCTCGATCAGTCCCGTGCGGACTGCGTAGCCCACCAGATCCTTGATGGCTTGGTCTCTCATGCTCCGTTCTCCTTATCCCAATCTGACGCCGCCGGCGGGACGGATCATCACCGTGTGGCAGCGGCCCTGCCCCAGCACCGCCTCCGTTTTTTCCTTGAAGCTGCCCAGCTGCTCCAGCGGCACAAAGGCCTGCGCCGTACCGCCGAAGCCTCCGCCGTGAACGCGCACGGCGCCCCGGTCAGCCAGCAGTGCCTCGCACAGGGCGATGGTCACCATCAGCTCCTGCGCGGCGGTGCTGCCGGTGGGGATGATGTTCTGCAAATACATGGCGGAGGAGCGCCCGGACTCCCGCACCAGTGCCAAAAACCGGTCAAAGTCGCCCTGCTCCAGCGCCTCTTTTTCCGCCAGTGCGCGGCGGTTCTCCGCATAGACGTGGAAGGCGCGGTTCACGGCGCGGTCGCCCGCCGCCGCTCTGACCTGGGGCAGCCGCGTCAGGAAGTCCGCCTCCGGCACCTCCCGCAGCACATCCCTGCCGAACACGCGGCACACCGCCCGCAGCTCATCGGTGATGGCGCGGTACTCGTCGGTCAGTCCCTCGTGACCGGCGCCGGAGTCCAGAATGCACAGGGCGTAGCCGTAGGCGTGGAGATCCACGTCCAGCTTCTCCACCACCGGCCGGGCCGTATCCGCAAAGTCGATGGATACCACGCCGCCCACCGAGGAGGCCATCTGATCCATCAGGCCGCAGGGCTTTCCGAAGAACACGTTCTCCGCGTACTGGCCGATCTGAGCCAGCTCCACCGCCGTGCAATGCCCCTCCCAGAACAGCTCGTTGAGCATGGTGCCGATCAGCACCTCATAGGCGGCAGAGGAGCTGAGACCGCTGCCCTTGGGGACAGTAGAGGTCATGTAGACATCCAGGCCCTTGCCCGCCAGATCGCAGCCCAGCTCGCTCATGCGGGCGGCTACGCCCCGGATCAGCGCCGCGGAGGTGTTGACCTCCTCCGCCTGCGGCGTCAGCTGGCAGAGCGCCACCTCCGTCATGGGGTAGCCCTGCGACAGCACGCGGATAACGCCGCTGTCGTTGGGCGCCGCCGCCGCCAGAATGTCCAGATCCACGGCGGCCGCCAGCACACAGCCGTGCTGATGGTCCGTGTGGTTGCCGCCGATCTCCGTGCGGCCGGGCGCGCTGAACAGCGCCTCCGCCGGACGGTCAAAGGTCTTGTAAAAGCCCTCCATTACCTGCTCGCAGCGGGCGCGTGCCTTTTCCGCGCCCTCCGTGCCGTAAAGGCGGAGCAGCGTTTTGGCAAACGCCTCCTGCTGCAAATAGTTTTCCAGCCCTGTATGCATCATTGCCTACGTCTCCTTGTTTCTTCGGGTATTTCCTGCCCTTACGGGCTTTTTTCCTGTCCATGCCGCTCCTGCAAGGCGGCTCAGTCCTCCAGACTCTCCGCCGTGACCGCCTCATACCGCAGCCATACATAGCTGCCGTCTGTCAGCGTCACATCCCGGGAGGGCTCGCCGCCTGCCGAAAGAGAGGCGGCCAGATGCATGATATTCTCTGCCAAGCCGGTGGCGTCGTTGCGAACGGTACCCTTCAGCGTTCCCTCCCGCAGTGCCTCCAGCGCCGGCGGCGTGGCGTCCACGCCCACGATAAAGGGCATGGTATCCTTGTCCAGACCGGCCTCCGTGCAGGCGTCGATGGCGCCCAGCGCCATATCGTCGTTGTTGGCAAAGACCACCTCGATGTCCGCGCCGTATTCCCGCAGCCATTGGCGCATCCGAACGGCGGCCTGTCCGCGCTGCCAGTTGGCGGCATCTCTGGCCAGCTTCTCCGTGGCGACCCCCGCCCCCGTCAGGGTGGAGATGCAGTATTCCGTCCGCAGCAGAGCGTCCTGATGTCCCGGCTCGCCCTCCAGCATCACATACTGGATCACGCCGTCGCCGTTCCGATCCAGTGCCTCCTCATGGCTTCGCCATGCGTCCAGCACCAGCTCGCCCTGCAACATACCTGCGTCGCCTGCGGGAAGTCCCACATAATAGGCGTGCTTCCAGCGGCGCAGATCCTCCTCCACCGGCTCGCGGTTGAAGAAGATCACCGGTACGCCCGCCGCCTGCGCCTTGTCGACGATGACAGCCGCCGCCGTGCGGTCCACGATGTTGACGCAGATCACGTCGTATCCCCGCTCCAGAAAGCGATCCACCTGCTCGTTCTGGGTGGTCTGGCTCTCCTTGCCATCGGTGATATACAGGTTGATCTTAACGTTCCGCGCCTGCTCCTCCTCCAGCGCCACCCGCTGCAATTCCCGGGCTACCGTGTCGATGAAGGTGTCCTCCTGCTGGTACAGCGCCACTCCGATCCGGAGGGTGGGGCCGCTCTCCCCGCCTGCACGGCAGGCGGGCAGCGTCAGCAGCAGCGTCAGCGCGGCTATGATGCAGCCGATCCTTTTCATACCGTCTCCTCTCCGCCCCGCGTTACGTCACGGGGAACAACAGCTTCTGGTTATCGCTGTCGTACATGGTCTCCTGCCGGACGATGGAAAATGCCACCGGTGCGGCGGCTGTCCAGTCCTCGTGCCGCGCCAGCGCCGCCGCGGCCTCCACCGCCAGATACCCGGCGGAGAATACGTTCACCGCGGTGATGGCCGTCACACGCCCCTTTTCCAGCGCGGCGGCAATGCTCGCTGTGGAGCCGCAGCCGTAGAGCAGTGGAAAGGCGTCCTCCCCCCGGGACAGCTCCGCCACATCCGCCAGCGCCGCCGCCTCAAAGGCGATGATCGCCCGGGGCCGCTCGATCCGCAGGATATCCGGCAGGGAGGTGGTGTCGGGGTCCCACTTGTACACGCGGGCCTGCCGCCCCCCCCGCTCCAGAACGGCCTTGGCTGCCTCCATCCGCTCTCGTATGCCGTTGTCACCGGGCAGGCTGTCCAGCAGCAGCACCGTACCTCCCTCGGGTACGCCGTTGAGCGCCGCCGCGCCCAGTGCCGCGCCCAGTTCCTGATGGTCCATGGTGATGGAGGCTGCCGCCCCCCATGCGGTCATATCCGTCTCCACCGTGACCAGCGTGGTCTTTCCGGCGGCAGCGGATACCGCGTCGCCCAGCGCCTCCCGATCCGCCGGTATCAGCAGGACGGCAGGCGCCGCCCCCGCCACCTCGCGCTCCAGCAGCTGTGCCTGCTGGACGGCGCTGTTATCCTCGGCGGGGATCAGAAAGCGCAGCTCCACATTCAGATCCTGCGCCGCCTGCTCCATGCCCTTGCGCATGGTGGACACGGCGCCGTCCCCATCCCGCAGGATGACGGACATCTCCAGCAGCGGCGGCTGGTGGTGCTTTTCGCCGGGGGCGAAGGCCAGCAGCCAGAACAGTATACTCAGCCCGATCAGGGGAAGCACCAGCTGCAACCATGCTTTTCGACTCACTGCTCCCCCTCCTTCCGATATTTCCGCGCATCGTCCTCCGTCAGCGCGGGCAGACAGATCCGTACCAGCGTCCCGTTATCCGGCTCACTGTGGATGGTCAGGCCGTACTCTCCGCCGAAGGTCAGCCGGATACGCTGGTGTACGTTGCGGAAGCCGATGCCGGAGCCCTTGGCCTTGGCGGCGCTCCGCTCCCTGCCGGGTGTCAGAAGCTGCTCCACGACCTCCTCCGACATACCCGGCCCGTTGTCCTCCACCTCGATGATCACCCGCTCTCCCTCGCGGAAGGCGCGGATGTGGATCTCGCCCTCGCCGTCGGCATACTCCATGCCGTGGTAGATGGCGTTTTCCAGAATGGGCTGGACGATCAGCTTGATGGTGTACAGCTTTTCGACCCCCGGCTCCACGGTGATATCGGCAGAGAATTTATTCTTGTAACGCATCTTCTGGATGGTCAGATAGTTCCGCGCGTGCTCGATCTCGTCCCCGATGGGGATGATGTTGCTGCCCTTGCTCAGGGAGATCCGGAAGAATCGCGCCAGCGCCGTCAGCATGACCACCGCCTCCTGCGTCCGGCCGTTCTCCGTCATCCACACCACGCTGTCCAGCGTGTTGTACAGGAAGTGCGGGTTGATCTGGGATTGCAGCACGTCCAGCTCACTGCGGCGTTTTTCCTCCTCCTGCCGGAGGATGTCCTCCATCAGGTGGCGCATAGTGGACACCATGGACTGCACTGAGCGGCTCAGATGCTCCACCTCGTAGGGACCGTCCACGTTGAAGTCCACGGACTCCGCCCCCTTTTCCAGCTCCTTCACCGCATGATCCAGCTTTTTCATGGGTGCGGTGATCCACTCCGAAAGCCGCAGGTTCACGAACACCAGCAGGAAGATGGAGAAGGACACCACAAACAGGGCAAACAGCAGAAGCTGGCTGTAATTGTCCCGCAGCGTCTCCGTCGGCACCACGCCCACCAGCTTCCAGCCGGTGTAGCCCACGGTCTTCACCGTCACCTGCCGCTTCTGGGACTGAAACACCTCCGCATGGGTACCGTCGGCATACCCGGCGGCCGTCAGATTGTTCTCCTCCTGCAAGCCCGCGTAGAGAAGCTGCTGGCGGGGGTGGTAGATGACCTCCCCGTTCCCGTCAATGAGGTAGAGGTAGCCCTGCCCGTTGGAGAAGGACACGTCCTTGCAGATCTGCTCGATGCCGCTGAAGTTCATGTCCACCAGCAGCACACCGCTCTCCATATTGCCCCCGCGTGTCAGCTCCACATGGCGGCTGAGGGAGACCACCCAGTGATACCGCGAGTCCGGGTCCTCAAACAGATTCTGTACATGGGGCGTGGAAAAATGCAGATTCTCAATGCGCTCCATGGCGGTGGTGAACCACCCCTCGCGGCTGGGCGTCACGCTTTTTTTCAGCTCCGTCAGCGGTGTGGCGGAGATCAGTCCGCCGTTCTCGTCGAATACCGCCAGCGACACCAGCACGTCCCTGTCCTTGGCGTACAGCAGCTCCAGTGCATCGTGCAGCTCCTGCGCCATGCCGTCCTGCTCCAGATCCGCGTTCTTGATGACCCGGTAATACACCGTGTCCGATACCCGCATCATGTTGCGCAGGTAGCCGTCCAGACTCCAGTTCACCTGTGCCAGCACCCGCTGGCTGTTCTCCGCCGCCACCTCGTTGGCGGAGGAGGAGAAGCGCAGCAGCAGCGCTATGCCCAGAAACAGCATACCCACCACCGCCACGGCGGTGAAGGCGATAGACAGGATCATCTGGATGCCGGAGCGGTGGTACAGCGCCTTCCACCGTGCTTTCCAGCCGGACGCTATTTTCTCCACAGGCGGCTCCCCTCTCTGTCTGTTATTTCCCCTCACTGCGGTACTTGGTGGGCGTCGCCCCGAAGTGCCGCTTGAACACATAGCTGAAGTAGTTGGGGTCGTCGTACCCGCACCGCTGGGCGATGAGGTACGTCTTGTCCTCCGTGCTGCGGATAGCCTCGGCCGCCGCCTCCATCCGCACCTTGGTGACGTAGGCGGTAAAGCTGGTGCCTGTCTCCCGCTTGAACAGCGTGGAAAAATAGGTGGAGCTGAGATGCAGATAGGCGCACAGCTTTTCCACCGACAGGTCGCTCTCGGCGTAGTGCTGGCGGATATACTCCTTGGCCGTCTCCACCGTGTGGCCCGCCGTATCCGTCTGGCGGCGGCGGATCAGGGTGTGGAGGCGCAGGCAGCGCTCGGCGCACCAGCCCTCCAGCTCCGCCAGTGCGGGAAGCTCAGGCTCCTGCATGGGGAGGGAAAAATCGGTGCCGAAAACCTCCTCCACCCCTACGCCGGAGCGGCGGGTCATCTTCAGAAGGTGGGTCACCAGCTCCATGAGGAACAGGTGGTACTGTCCGGCGGCGGGGTTGGCCTGCCGGATCTTTCCCGCCAGCGCGGCAGCCGCCTGCCGGATCTCCTCCTCGTTCCCCAGCTTGATCGCTGCGGTCAGCGCCCGCTCGTCCGCCTCCTCAAAGGAGAGGATAGGGCCGCCGTCCGGCTCCAGGTCGCCGATGTAGATGACCTGTCCCCGGCCCACCATGGAGCGGTATTCCAGCGCCGTCCGCGCCTCGGCGGAGGAGCGCGCCATACCGGACAGCTCCCGGCAGGGTGCGCCCACGCCCACCGTCAGCGTCAGCCCCAGATAGGAGGCCGCCAGCGTACAGGCGCGGTCTAAGCTGCGGATCAGGTCATAGATGGTAAATGTCTCCGTCAGGCTGACGATCAGCGCCACCCAGTCGTTGTACAGGGAGAGCCTGCACCGATCCGCCGTCAGCGTCTCCTCCAGCAGGTTCTGTACCGACAGGGTGGAAAGGGCGTCCCGGCTGTTGTCGCTGCCGATGTAGGCAAGACCCACCGCCCACTCCTCGCCCCGCAGGTCAATGTCCAGACACGCCGCCCGGTCACGCTCCGTTCCCGGCTCGATGTGGCCGTCCAGCAGGTTGGTGTAGAACAGCTCCCGCAGGATGGGCAGGTTCTCCGTGTACCGGCTGCGGAGAAGCTCCATGTTCCGCCGCTCCGCACGCTCCCGATCCAGTTCCTCCTTCAGCCGCCGCAGCACCGCGGACAACTCATCGGCATTGATGGGCTTTAGGATATACTCCACCACGTTCATCTGGATGGCCTGCTTGGCATATTCAAAGGCGTCGAAGCCGGAGAATACCACGAACCGGGAGGCGGGCAGCCGGTCTGTCAGGATCCGGCACAGCTCCAGCCCGTCCATAAACGGCATCTTGATATCCGTCAGGATCACGTCCGGCCGCAAGGCCTCCGCCAGCTCCAGCGCGTCCTGTCCGTTGGCGGCCTCGCCCACCAGCGAGAAGCCCAGCCCCAGCCAGTCCATTTTGCGGCTGATACCCTCACGGATATCCTCCTCATCGTCCACCAGCAGCACACGGTACAGCTCCACGGCTCCGACCCCCTCTCAGTTTCCATGCGGTATCATCACGCTTTTGCGTTCAGTATACCATATATTTTCCCAAAAACAAAGATGGCTCGCAGATGCGCGCCATCTTTGTGTAAGATCACTTTTTCACCAGGTATTTCCGCATATCCAGCGCACAGGCAAACAGGATGATGCCGCCCTTGATGAGGTACTGCAGATCCTGCGGCACGCCTACCATGGCCAGACCCACGAAGATCAGACGCAGCATCAGAACGCCGATGACGATACCTCTGATCTTACCGATGCCGCCCACGAAGGACACACCGCCGATGACGCAGGCCGCGATGGCGTCCAGCTCATAGTTCAGGCCGGTGTTGGCGGTATTGGAGCCGATACGGGCGCCCTCGATAAAACCGGTAAAGCCGTACATGGCGCCTGCCAGCGCAAAGACGCCCACCGTCACGGCGAACACGTTGACGCCGGAGACACGGGCGGCTTCCTCGTTGGAGCCCAGTGCGAACATATTCTTGCCGAAAGTGGTCTTGTTCCAGATGAACCACATCACCGCCGTCAGCACGATGGCGAACAGCACATAGTTGGGGATGGGAACGCCGCCGATCTTGAAGAGGCTGCCCTTGACGAAGTTGGTGTAGGACGGGTCAAGGTTGGAGATGGCCATACCCTTGTTGTTGCCCATCTGGACATACAGCAGCAGGCAGGTGTACAGGATCAGCTGCGTACCCAGCGTCACGATGAAGGGGTGCAGCTTGAACTTTGCCACGAAGAAGCCGTTGAAGCAGCCCACGGCGGCGCCGATGAGCATCGCCAGCAGGATCACCACGATGATGGGCAGCGTGCCGATCTCGGGCCACATCTTGTTGGCAAGGTTGGCGGCATTCTGCAGCAGAGACGCGGAGATGCAGGCGGTCAGACCCACCACGCGGCCTGCGGACAGGTCGGTACCGGTCAGCACGATACATCCGGCGATACCCAGTGCAGCGGGCAGGTACGCCGCCGTCTGGGAGAGGATGTTGATGAGGGATGCGGGCTTGATGAAGTTGGGGTTCTTGATGGCGATATAGATGACCGCGATGGCCATGATGATGAGCAGTGCGTTGTTCAGCAGGAGGTCGCCCACCCGCTTGGCCGTCCACGGCTGGCGGACTTTGGCTTCCTTTGCCTGCACTTTCGTTTCGTTGTTCACGGTAGTCGCTCCTCCTTACACATATTTGGCCGCCAGCGTCAGGATCTCCTCCTGACTGGTGCTGCGCGCATCCACCTCACCGGCCAGAATGCCGTTGGACATGACCAGAATACGGTCACAAATGCCCAGCAGCTCCGGCATCTCGGAGGACACCACGATGACACCCTTCCCCTCCTTGGCGAGGTCGAGGATAAGCTGGTAAATTTCGTATTTAGCGCCCACGTCGATACCGCGGGTGGGCTCGTCCAGCAGCAGGATCTCCGGCTTCGTCAGAAGCCAGCGGCCGATAATGACCTTCTGCTGGTTGCCGCCGGAGAGCGAACGGATCTGCGTGGACTGACTGGGAGTCTTGATGTGCATAGCTTGAATGGACCAGTCGGTATCCTTCTTCATGGCCTTCTCGCTGAGGCAGATGCCGCCGCGCAGATAGTTATTCAGGCTGGAGATCACCGTGTTCTCCTTGATGTCACGGATGCCGAAAATACCCGTGGCACGGCGCTCCTCCGTCAGCAGGGCGAAGCCGTTCTTGATGGCCTCCCGGGGGGACTTGTTCTTGATCTCCTTGCCGTGGAGGCGGATGGTGCCGCTGCCCTTGGTCATGGCGCCGAACAGGTTCTCCAGCACCTCGGTGCGGCCGGAGCCGTCCAGTCCGGCGATGCCCAGCACCTCGCCCTTGCGGAGCTTGAAGCTGGCCTCCTTCAGACGGGTATACTTACCGGACAGGTTTTCTACCTCCAGGATCACGTCGCCGGGTACATTGTCCTTGAGCGGGAAGCGGTTGGTCAGCTCGCGGCCCACCATCAGCTTGATGATCTCGCCCATGGTCAGGTCCTTGGCGTGGCGGGTGGCCACCCACTGACCGTCGCGCATGATGGTGACCTCGTCGCTGATGCGGAGGATCTCATCCATCTTGTGACTGATATAGATAATGCCGCAGCCGCGCTGGCGCAGCATATTGATGATGCGGAACAGGTGATCCACCTCGGCCTCCGTCAGAGAGGAGGTCGGCTCGTCGAACACGATGACCTTGGCGTTGTAGCTGACGGCCTTGGCGATCTCCACCATCTGCCGCTGAGAGACGGGCAGCGTGGACATGATGGCCTTGGGGTCCACATGAACGTCCAGCTCCTCAAAGACCTCCCGCGTGCGCTTACGCATGGTGGACTCGCTGACCATAATGCCGCCCGTCTTGGGGTAGCGGCCCAGCCACAGGTTGTCCATCACGCTGCGGGTCAGCGCCTGATTCAGCTCCTGATGGACCATGGCGACGCCGTTTTCCAGCGCCTCCTTCGAATTTTTGAAATCAACTTCCTTGCCGTCCAAAATGATGGTGCCGCTGTTTTTGGCATAGATGCCAAACAGGCACTTCATCAGCGTGGATTTTCCCGCGCCGTTCTCGCCCATCAACGCATGGACGGTACCGGGCCGGACGGTAAGGGAAACGCCGTCCAGCGCCTTGACACCCGGGAATTCCTTTGTGATATCCCGCATTTCCAGCAATGCCGGCTGCTCCATATGCGTTTTCCTCCTGTCTGCATTATTTCCGCAGCGCTACACAGCGCCGCACAGTCCGCTCCTCTGCGGGTCAAAAGCGGCTCGGTAAACGAACCGCCTGCGATGTAAAGCGGGGCTGTCGAACCGACAGCCCCGCTTTCCTTGGTGCTTCAAATGGGGCGAGAGACTAAGCCTTTGGCTTATTCGCCGGTGTAGGTGGCGTAAGGCACGCGGATCTTGGCAACACCCTCATCGACGTTGAAGGAAGCGGTGTTGTCCATCAGGTTGCCGCCGTCCTTCACGCTGCTGACCAGGTTCAGGATGGTGGAGGCCATGCCCTCAGCGTCCTGCTTGATGGTACCGGTCATCTTACCCTCGTTGATGAGCTGCTTGGCGGAATCGGTGGCATCCACGCCGAAGACGGGGA
>OMCS01000071.1_pt1 | contig 57463 bp, 37 predicted proteins | sample 1674241 | NCBI WGS metagenome assembly OMCS01 (sample SAMEA103958153, study PRJEB25191) | human gut metagenome
TTGTAATCCTTGGAAATCTGGGTTTCTTTCCACTTCTTGAACTCGCTGTACTGCTTCCATTCCACACCGTTTGCCTGAGTGTAGTTGTCGAGCTTCTGCTTGTCGGTATCCATTGATATGCCGATAAACTTAACACGAGTGCCGTACTTCTGATACATCTCCTTGACGGTAGGAATCTCTCTGCGGCAGTCAGGACACCAGGTAGCCCAGAAGTCCAATACCGTCCATGTTCCCTTTTTCAGGGCAGGGAATGCTGGAGCCTCGGTTCCTATAGCTAGGAGATTTTTGGCATAGAGTACATCCACATCCTGTGGGTTCTGGGCTGTTGCGTTGCCCTGAGCACTGGATCCGATGACCGACGCTGCCATAAGGAGCAAAGAGAATATTGCCTTTTTCATTTTTCTTTGTATTTTAAAATTCCGAATGCAAAGATACGGATATTTTTCGAAAAATGATATTAGAAGGATGAAAAAATGCCGGGCGCATCTTGAAAAAGATGGCTCGGCATTTTTTTTGAGGGAAGGTCTCCAGCTCTTGGTGGGGTTCAAGCGATGGAATCGCTTGGAATGGGGGCTGGCTTTCTTCTTAGTTTCTTAGCTTTTTGCTTTCTTATTTTACGCTCCACTCAAACAAACCACAGGACAGAGTCTCTGGCTGCTTCAGTTCGAGCTTCACAGCCTTGGTCTTCACTGGGTCGAAATTCACGATGCAGGCTACACCTCGCTTGCATGGATAAGCATCGGCTCCTGGAACTTCCTTCCAGTTGCCTGCCTCATCCTGATAGTAGAGCTTCCAGCTGTCTGGTACCTTGCAACCGCCCCATGGCTGGTCGTCGTACCAATATACGGTGCTGGTCTTGATTTCCTTGCTCTCTGGGAAGGTGTAGGTAATCCATTCTGTGGTGTTCTTCTTTGGCCACCAGTGAATGTATGGGACAGAACGGTCGTTCTCATCGGCTGGAACCAGTCCGTCGGTGATGCTGCTCTTGGCAGGCACAGGAGAAGAGAATTCTACCTTAGCCTGAGCTGCGAGAGTTGCAGGAGCTGATGGCTTTGCAGCCTTGACATCCTGTGGCAACCATACCTTCATGTTGCCGTTGCCACGATGAGCCCAGGCGAAGTATGGGATGAGAGTCAGGGTCTGGTCCTTGGTGCTCAGCTTGCCGCTCTTGTCGTAGGCGAGGGTCTGCACGTTCTCAGTCAAGGTCTCCATGTTCTGATCCTTGTAGAGTGTCAGTACATTCTTATATTTAGGGTCGATGAAACCATCGTACGAGAGCTTGCCCTCAGCGAACTGAGGTTCGCGGTTCTCCAGGATGCTCATGATGTCGAAGCCCTTATTATCTGGCCACTCTGCACAATATACGATAGGACCACGCTCGATGCTGATGCAGCCACGGTCGGCCTCTACCTTGTTGTTGGCACGTACGGTGCGTGCCTCCATATCGAAGTGAACGCGAACCACATCGCCCTTCTTCCACTTGCGGTTGATGGTATAATAGCCATCCTCTGTTACCTTAGCCTCTACCTTCTTTCCGTTTACGGTGATGGTATAGCCCAGTCGCTTGCCGTCGCTGTAGTAGTAAAGGTCTGATGGTACTGGCTGACCCTTTACCCAGCCCGGGATGCGGATCTTCATACCAAACTGACCTGCCTTGTTGTCATCCACCTTGATGGCGATATCTCCGTTCCAAGGGTACTGTGTGTCCTGGCTCAAAGCCACCTTCTTGCCGGCTACTTTCAGAGAAGAAGAGTTGCTGAGGAAGAGGTTGACATATACATTCTTATCCTTTACGGCATATACATAGCCTGGGAGGGATGGTAGGAAACGGCAGATGTTGCTAGGGCAGCAGGCACAGCCGAACCAAGCCTGACGCTGGTGCTGACCCATACTCTCCAATGGGTTAGGGTAGAAGAAACCGCCGCCGTCCATGCTCACACCACTGATGAGACCATTGTAGAGGGTACGCTCCAATACATCGTAATATTTGCTCTCGCCATGGAGAAGGAAGAGACGGTAGTTGACATAAACATTGCCGATAGCTGCGCAGGTTTCGCAGTAGGCACTCATGTTAGGCAACTCGTAGTTCTTGCCGAAAGCCTCGCCATTGTTGGTGGCTCCGATGCCTCCGGTGATGTAGAGCTTCTTGCTCACGATGTTGTCCCAGATACGGTCGATGGCGTGGATATAGGCGGTATCGCCGGTGAGGGCAGCTACATCTGCCATACCAGCATACATATAGGTAGCACGAACGGCATGACCTACAGCCTCGTCCTGTTCCAAAACCGGTTTGTGGCTCTGAGAGTATTCCTGTTTGATAGATGTCTTGCCACGATAGTCGAGGAAGAACTTAGCCTCTTCGAGATATTTCTTGTTGCCTGTAGCGAGATAAAGCTTGCAGAGTGCCATTTCGGCAATCTGATGTCCCGGTACCACGCAAGCCTGTCCTGGGTTAGGACCAACCTCGCGAACCACGCAGTCGGCATAGCGGATAGCGATGTCGAGGAACTTGCGGCTACCAGTAGCCTGCCAGTGAGCCACGGCACCTTCTACCATGTGACCTAGGTTGTAGAGCTCGTGGCTCAGATCCTCTTCCTTGCTCCAGCGCTTGTCGCCAGCCCAGAAATGAGGATGCTTCGGATTCTGTGTACGGGCGGTATAGAGATATCCGTCAGCCTCCTGAGCCGGAGCAATGATATCGAGCACGCTATCGATATACGCCTTGAGTTTCTTGTCTGGATAGGTCTGTAGCACGTAGCTGGCACCCTCAATCGTTTTGTATGGGTCGGTGTCGTCGAAGCTGTAGGGCATCAGTTTGCCCACATCATAGGTGTCGCTGGGATGAGCTGCGCGCTCAAAGTTCTTGTATCTTCCCTCCGACTCGCATTTGCTGAAAGCCAGCGGGATGGTTACTTTGCGAGAGGTTTCGATACGCTGTCCCCAGAACGTATTGTTCCAAACCTTTACTGATGTGAAAGGCACCGGAGTGATAGGATAACCACCCGAGCTCTTGTTTACCTTTTGTGCTGAAGCAGGCATCAATGCCAATGCTGCCAAGGCTGATGTTACTAAAATCTTCTTCATGTATTGCTAGTTTATTTTGTTAGTTTTTTTGTAAGGAATGTATTCATCCCAGAGTTTCAATGAGTGCAGATAGCCTGAGAAAGGCCATGCCTCTTCGGCATTCTTGCCCAGAAGCATAAACTGCGATGGCTTGACGAGGAGCTGGATATCTTTCTGGCTGATGAGCTTGTCGTTGATGTAGGTGCTCTCGATTCTGCCGTCGAAGCAGACATATACGTGCTGCCACTTGCCTTCCAGGGTCTTCATCTCCTTGTAGCCGGCATCCTCGTACCATCCGTAGTGGTTCATCACACCGCAGCGTGGTTCGGTGCCGTTTACCAGCATCAGCTTTTCCAGTTCATCGTGAGAAGAGGTGAAATCGGCTACGCATTCATTCTCGGCAATCTCCGGATTCAGAATCCATGCCTCGATGGTATATGGAGCGTTGTCGCGGATGGTGGCTGGGAGCATGAAGTTGCTTCTGTAACTCTCCTTGCCGGTAAAGGCGAATGCCTTCTTGCCCTCTATGGTCTTGATGATGGCTGCTGTATCGTGCTGTGTCTCGAACTCGCCCTTGAGGTGAATATTCAGCGGGCTTCCGTTCTTGATGTAAGGCACGGTATCGCCCTCGTTGTAGTAGTCAGCGCTGATATCTACCACCAGTCCCTGACTATTCTTGTCGGCTACTGCCTCACGCACGATGTTGCTCTGGGCATCGAAAGCCTTTTCTGCAGCCTCCTGTTCCCAGTTATAATAACGGAGATTGGTGAGGGTAAATTGCTTTTCGCCTGCACGGATTTCCAGTTTTCCTTCAGAAAGATTCAGACGTGGATCGTTTTCATCTATCTGATGCCAGCTTCCGTTGTCGAAAGCCTGGGCGGTGAGGGTGTGCTTGCGTGCCTTGCCGAGTTGCAGATGAGTCATCACGAGCTGGGTACCCGGTTGCAGGGTGATGGCATCTTTGCCTGCCATGCGCTCTCTGAGGGCGGTACCTTGAAGGAGCGAGAACTTGCCGGCGAGCATTCCCTCGTTGTTGTGCCAGGTTGTGCCGTCGAAATCGGCTGCTGTCAGACCGAGCCACTGCTGTGGAGCTGAATCTTCTACGGAACCGTAAACCTTGATGTTCCAGATGGCGCCACCGAAACCGTTCTTCTGACCGCCGGTATAGGTGAGGCGGATGTACTGCGCCTTGGCATTTCCGAAATCTACCATTGGTGAACCAGCCAGACGATTCTGTCGCTTGTCGGAGAAGGTCTGCCAGTGCTTACCATCATTCGATGTCTCGATGAGATACTGATAGAACTGGGTTCCGTATTCAAACTGAGTCCAGATGCTCTTGATGCTCTGCTTCTTGCCTAGGTCAATCTGGATCCAAGCCGGTCCGGTGGTGCGAGGGCGCCAGAGTGTTCCGTTGTTGTCATCTACCGCATATTCCGGACGGAAATCGTTATCGTAATAGGAAGAGGCGGTAACCTTGGCACCGAAGGCGAGGTTCTTAGCCACCTTCATTTCCGGCTTCAGGTCGAGACCTTCGTGGGTTGGGATAACCTCCTTGATGGTACCGTCTGCATTGAATTCGAGTTTATCGATAGCCACCTGACGATGGAATCCACGGTTGGAATGCGGATTGTCGTGGCGGTGATATACGATGTAGTAGTTGTCGCCTTCTTGCAGCACGCTGTTGTGTCCCGGACCATGAACGGTTCCATCGGCATTGGTCTTGAGTATGGTGCCGTGGTAGGTATAAGGACCGAGTGGACTCTTGGCTGTGGCGTAATCCACACGGTAGCTGGCATCTTCGCAATGCTCGCAGGAGTAGAGGAAGTAGTAGATACCGTTGCGCTTGAAGACGAAAGGAGCTTCGAAGAAGTGAGTAACCTCGGTATTCGGGATGAGCTTGGTTTCGCTGAACGACTTCATGTCAGGATTCAGCTTACCTGCTCCGCAACCGAAGCCCTTGTAGATGCCCCAGGTTCCCCAATACATATAGACCGAGCCGTCATCATCGCGGAAGGTCTGACCATCTAGAGTGATGGCATTCTTTACGAATCTGTCCGGTACGAGCACGGCCTCGCTCTCGCCCAGCACGTTCTTCCAAGGACCGCGAGGTGTATCGCCCACACCCAGATGAAGCTTGCAAGGCTGGCAGTAGAGATAGTAATACTTGCCGTCGGCTTCGTTCTTCATCACGTCCGGTGCCCAGATCCAGTGGCTGTCCGGCCAGTTCATCGGCATCAGGGTCCAGTTTTTGAAATCCTTGCTGCACCAGAGCTGTGCCGGTCCGAAACCGGCTCCGCTACCGTCTGTGGTAGCATAAATATAATAGGTGTCACCAAACTTCTTGATGGTTGGGTCGGCAAAATAACCAGGCAGGATAGGGTTGCCGGCTCCCGGAGTGTTGTAAGTAGCTGCGGCAGCACCTGTCTCAGGCGCTGCCGCAGCTGCAATTACTAACAATGTTACAATTATATTTTTACTAACCATATGAACATCTTTTCTAAATATTTATTTCTTAATAAGTTTAATGACGAATCCACCGCCTGAAGCAAGATGAATCTTCATTTCTGAATTCTGATGGATGTCGTATTTCTCTATCTTGTAATCCTCAGCATCGTGGTTGGCATTGATGCCATCCTTCAATACGATTGCTTCGTAATCTCCAGCTGCGAGGAAATCAAACTTCAAGGTGAGTTTGCGCTCATCCCAGTTGCTCTGACCGCCAACATACCAGTCGTTGCCCTTCTTTCTGGCGGTAACGATATACTTTCCGATTTCGCCCTGTGGCACGATGGTCTTGTCGAAGATTACAGGCAATGAAGCGATGTATCGGGTATATGGTTCATCAGCTTCGTAGTTGGTAGGAGTGTCGGCGAGCATCGTAAACGGACTGTCCTGCACGATGTAGCAGGCTGCCTGGTGGCATCGGGTACCCATCGAAATCGGTTTGGTGTAGATTGCCTTCCAGTTATCTCGGGTTCCGTTTCTCATTGCTCCCGGTGTGAAATCCACCTGTCCTGCCATCATTCGGATGTATGGGAAGGTGACGTCGTAGAGCGGCATATCATTCTTAGCCTCCGTCCAGCGGCATTCTTCCATACCGAATACACTCTCGTAGTTGAGGATGTTAGGGTAGGTGCGGTTCAGACCGTGTGGCTTGTAGATGCCGTGCAGGTCGAGGATGAGATGGTGCTTGGCTGTGCAGGCAGCCAGACGTTCCACCATTTCGATGGCAGTCTGGTCGTCGCGGTCCATGAAATCCACCTTGAATCCCTTGATGCCCATATCAGCATAGGTCTTGCAGATGGTTTCCAGATTCTCGTCCATCACGTTGAACACAGCCCAGAGCACGATATCCACGTTCTTGCTCTTACCGTATTCTATGAGCTTAGGCAACTGGATATCGTCTATTGGTTTCAGAATGCTTCCCTCTTTCGAGTTGTACCATCCTTCATCGAGGACGATGTATTCCAAACCGTGATTATGAGCAAAATCTATATAATATTTGTAAGTTTCAAAATTGATACCTGCCTTGAAATCTACCCCTTTCAGATTCCAGTCGTTCCACCAGTCCCAAGCCACCTTTCCCGGTTTGATCCAGGAAGTATCGCCAATCTTGTTGGGTGCAGCCAGGGCATACACCAGGTTGTTGGTCGGCATCTGTGTGTCGTGCTCTGTGATGGCGAAGATGCGCCAAGGATAATTTCGCTTGCCGGAGCTTACGGCGATGTAGTCGTGGGCACTCTTTACATGGCTCATGTGTCGCCAAGGGTAGTAAGCCATCTCCTTAGGATAAGGTGCAAAGGCGGCTCTCAGGATTCCCTTCTCCTGATCCTGTTCGCTGCTGTTGGCTTTCAGCCACATGCCCGGATACTTCTCCAGGTCGCTCTCCAGGATGGTGACTTTCGCCTTCCCGCAATCTATGGTTGCCGGCAGGAAAGCCAAATCCTGCTTAGCGGTATCGAGCCGTGTTTCGTGATAGACATTCTGGAATGCCATGGCAAAAGGCTTTTCAGGTGTCGTGGTATAAGGCAACCATGCCTTCTTGTCCTTGCCAAACTGGTAGGCGGCGGTTTCATTCAGAATGATGGTCTTGCCCTTTCGCTGGGTATAGAATCGGTAAGCCACTCCCTCATCGTAAGCTCTCAGGATGATGCCGAAACCATTCTTCAGTTTCAGGTTCAGTTCCTGATAAGCTGTTTCAAAGTTTTGCTGACGATAGAATGGCGCATGGATGGTTTCCTTATGGTTGCTAAGCTTGTGGCTTGCTACCTTCGGATTCTTACCCATGTTCATTCCATCGTTCAGCGTTACACCTATTGAAGACTCCTGTAAAAGAATGGAGCCATTGTATTTAAATTGAAGAGAGAGAGACTTGTTGGTGTTGAGTTCTGCTACGATTTTACCATCTGGTGATTTCACCAGATAGTTCTCTGCCGATACTGTTGCCCCTATATATAATAAGGTGGCGATGAAAAAGAGTTTCTTAACCATAACTTTCTAGGTTTATTGTTGTTTTGTCCGTTTTGTTGTTCGCTTGATGGCAATGCCTGTATTACCGGATTACCACAAGTTTTTATTTCTGCTGCAAATTTACGAATAGAATTGTTTATGTAATGCAAAGAAAGTCCAAAATGATGAAAATATCGTATCAAAAGCCCCCTGTTAGACGATAGTTGCATCTTTATGTACGATAATTTTAGGACTTCGTTGATTTTTTCTGTTATTTTGCAGCCAGAAAAATAAACGAAACAATAATAAACCTAGAAGATATGGATTTAAAGCAGTTCACATTATTAATAGGAGTAGCTTGTTTGCCTGGAATGACAACAGCAGCCACGGTTTATCGCACTATCTCTAAGGTGGAGGCGGTAACAGTGGATTGTCCGGAGGGCACAGCTCCCCGACTTCCTAATCTCGTATGGGTAACCTATTCTGATGGTTATTCAGAGTATCGGCAGGTACGCTGGGCTAACGCTCCGCTTGCTGATGAGCAGGCTGAGGCTGATGCGCAGAAACATCCTGCTGGGAGCCAATATGAGATAGGTGGTTTTGTGATTGGTGATGAGACTACCGACAATGGTTATCCTGTCAAGGCACAAATCAAGGTGGTGGCTGAAGGCTATCAGACTCCAGAAAAGGAAGTGGCTCATACCTTCTCACTCGCTGATGTGAGCATAGATGGTGATAACCGACTCACCCACAACCGTGATGAGGCACTCCGTGAGATCTGTTCCTGGGATGTTACCCAACAACTCTACAACTATCGCGATACCTACGGACTCAGTACCGAAGGGTATACCAAGAGTGATGGCTGGGATTCGCCAGACACCAAGCTCAAGGGTCATGGATCAGGCCACTATATGTCGGCAATTGCACAGGCATACGCTGTGGCAACTAATCCTGAACAGAAGGCAATCCTCCGCAAGAACATCACCCGTATGGTGAATGAGTTGCGAGAGTGTCAGGAGAAGACCTTCGTATATAATAAGGAACTGAAGCGCAACTGGGAGGCTCGTGATTTCGCTCCTGAGGCAGAACTCAGAGAGATGAAGGGCACCTGGGCTGCTTTTGATGAGTATAAGAAGCACCCTGAACTTTATGGCTACGGCTATATCAACGCCATTCCGGCTCAGCATTGTGCCCTGATTGAAATGTATCGTGCTTACAACAACTCCGATTGGGTTTGGGCACCTTATTACAGCGTACACAAGCAGCTTGCCGGTCTGATAGACATCGCAACCTACTTTGATGATAAGGAAATCTGCGATAAGGCTCTCCTCATCGCCAAGGATATGGGACTCTGGGTATGGAACCGCATGCACTACCGCACTTATGTAAAGCAGGACGGCACCCAGGATGAGCGCAGAGCCAAGCCGGGCAACCGCTACGAGATGTGGGACATGTACATCGCCGGTGAGGTGGGAGGTATGAGCGAATCGCTCTCCCGTCTTTCTGAGATGGTTTCCAATCCGGATGAAAAGGCAAAGCTCCTCGAGGCTGCCAACTGTTTCGATGCGCCTAAGTTCTATGATCCGCTGAGCAAGAACATCGATGACATCCGCACCCGCCATGCCAACCAGCATATTCCGATGATTATCGGAGCGCTGCGCAGCTACAAGAGCAATCAGAAGCCATACTATTACAATCTGGCTGAGAACTTCTGGAGACTGGTGCAGGGGAGATACATGTATGCGATGGGTGGTGTAGGAAATGGAGAGATGTTCCGCCAGCCATATACCCAGATTCTGAGTATGGCAACCAATGGACTGCAGGAAGGCGAATCGGAGGCCTATCCGGATATCAACGAAACCTGCTGCGCGTATAACCTCGTCAAGTTGAGCAAGGATTTGAACTGTTATAACCCTGATAATGCGCAGTATCTCGACTATATCGAGCGCACGCTGTACAATCAGATTATCGGTTCGCTCAATCCGGATCAGTATCAGACCTGCTATCAGTATGCGGTAGGATTGAATGCCACCAAGCCGTTCGGCAACGAGACTCCTCAGAGCACCTGCTGTGGCGGTACAGGTTCTGAAAACCACACCAAGTACCAGCAGTCGGCATATTTCGCCAACGACAACACCCTCTGGGTAGGTCTCTATATGCCAACCACCCTCCACTGGAAGGAGAAGGGCGTGACCATCAAGCAGGATTGCCTGTGGCCGGCACAGCATTCAGCCATCAAGATTACGGAAGGCGAGGGCGATTTCACCCTGAAACTCCGTGTACCATACTGGGCAACTCAAGGTTTCTCCATCAAGGTGAACGGCAAGGAAGTGGCAAAGAGCTATCAGCCTAGCACCTATGTAGAACTGGAGCAGAAGCACTGGAAGGTGGGAGATGTCGTAGAAATCGACATGCCGTTCAGCAAGCATATCGAATATGGTGCCGACAAGCTTTCGAGCGATGTGGCAAGTCTGGATGGTACTCCGCTGAAGACATCCTGGGTAGGAACCCTGATGTACGGACCATTGGTGATGGCGGGTACAGGCGCACAGACCTGGAACCAGGCTACGCTGAACATCGACTCCCGATTGAGTAATACCACCATTGGCGAATCGAACGGCGTGACAACAGGTGCAGGAGCCAATCTCCTTACCCTGAAGCTGGATGGCAAGGAATTCCAGCCCGATTATTACCGCAACGCCAACAGTACCCACTACTACCGCATCAACCTGACCGATGCCAAGAGCAAGAAGAGCAAGAAGGTGAAGATAGATTTCACCGAACTGAATTCTCTCCTGAATCTTGCCGCAGAGCGCAAGGCTGACCAGGAGAAGTGGAATGCCCTCTCGCAGAAGGTTCCGGAGTATGCTCCATGGGCACCGTTCGGCTATGAGCGCATGCAGAAGGTGATGGCTCAGGCACAGGAGCTGGTGGCAAAGGGTAAGAAGAAGGTTACCCAGGATGAACTGGAAGGCACTACTGCCATCCTGAACCGTGCTATCAATACGATGCGCCCTGGCAACCTTGCCGAGATGGAAGACCTCCGAGAACTCTCCGGTCTACTTCGCCGTGCCGGCTGGCCTGATGACAACACCAGCGATGAACTCAAGGAAGCCATCAGCTATGGCAGAATGGTTCAGAAATACGTGACCGACGGAAGTGGAACTCACGACATGATTCATGCCGCTGTGGGAAAACTGAAGAAGGCGATGAAACAATAAAGATATAGAAACAATAAAACATTAAAGACAACAAAGACATCATTTAGAATAAACAACATTTAAATGTAACAAAATCGGCTTAAAAGACGAAAAATATCGTCTAAATCGCCCGGTTTGGACAAAATTTTCACTTTTTTAGACGATAATGTAGCATAATATACAAAATATTTTGTTACTTTGCAATCGAAATTTAAACAATAATAAACCTAGCATGAATAGAATATGAGACAGACACAAAAAATCTCAGGCTTTGTACATAGTCAAGCTTATGTTAAAGCCATCGCGTGTTTGGTCCTTGCCTGCGGAGGTACATTACCTACTTTAGCAGCAAGCGAGACCTTATCAAACCCAAAGGTAGAAAATGTTCAGCAGAACGAAGTTACCGTAAAGGGTGTAGTAAAGGATGCCAATGGTGAAGCAATCATTGGTGCGAGTGTTATTGAAAAAGGCAACGCCAAGAATGGTACTGTTACCGATATTGATGGTAACTATACCTTGAAGGTAAAACGTGGCGCTACCTTGACAATCTCCTATATCGGATATGTAAATCAAGAGACCAAAGGCGGTGATGTGACACTTCAGGAAGACATGAAGTCTTTGAACGAAGTAGTCGTAATCGGTTATGGTACCCAGAAGAAGGGTGATATCACTTCTGCCATTACAAGTATCAAGGCTGAAGACTTTACAACAGGTAAAGTGAAAGATGCTGCCGAGTTAATTAAGGGTAAGGTTGCTGGTTTGACTATTGCCAATGGTTCTGGTGACCCTAATGCAGAATCTACCATCCGTCTTCGTGGTGTGATTTCCTTGAATGGTAGCAACACACCTTTGGTTCTTGTAGATGGTATTGAAGGTTCTCTTAGTACTGTAGCTCCTGAGAATATTGCAAGTATTGATGTTTTGAAGGATGCTTCTGCTGCTGCTATCTATGGTACTCGTGGTGCTAATGGTGTTATCATCATTACCACTAAAGGTGGTCAGCGTGAGTCTAAGACAGAAGTAAGCTATTCTGGCTATGCTTCTTTGTCTTCTTTTGGCAAGACTCTTGATTTCATGGATGGAGCAGATGTCCGCGAAGGTAAGACGGATTTCTCGGATAAAGGTTATGATACAGATTGGTTGGATGCTATCACTCGAACAGCATTTAGCCATAATCATAATGTGTTAATTCATGGTGGTAACAAGACTACTACTTATTCTGCAGATTTTACTTATCGTAAGGATGAGGGTGTCTTTTTAGATACCTATAATGAAAATATGAAGGCAAGTTTCGACTTGAGCCATTGGATGCTTAACGATATGGTCAAGATTCAAGTGAATCTTTTGAAAACATGGCATGAGAATGGTCCTATCGATGCTGCTGGTCAGATGCTATATCGACAGGCTATTATCCGTAATCCAACGGAGCCAATCTATAATGCTGATGGTAGTTATTGCGAGAATTTTGCCGTAAACTATTATTATAATCCATTGGGTATTATCAAGGAGCACAAGGGACAGTATAAAACGGAAACTACTCGATATACAGGCTCTCTTACTTTTGAACCAATTAAGGGCTGGCAGACTAAGGCTATGTTCTCTACGGATCGTTTCAACAATCATGATCAGACCTATTATACTTCTAAGTATTATAGTCAGGCTTCCGAAAACCATACTGGTTATGCTTCCCAGAACTATGCTACTGGTCAGACCGATAATTTCGAGCTGACAAGCAATTTCAATCATCAGTTTGGTGAGCATAGATTTAATGCACTTGCAGGTTACAGCTATCAAAAAGACACATGGTATGGATTCAGTGGCAGTAACTATGATTACCCTACCGATATGTTCGAGTATAACAATATGTATATCGGTGCAGCTCTTAAGAAAGGTAAGGCGGGCTTAAATAGCTACAAGAGTGAGTCGAAGTTGATTGGTTTCTTTGGACGTATCAGTTACGGCTATGCTGATAGATACAACATTCTTGTCAGTGTTCGTCATGAAGGCTCTTCTAAGTTTGGAGCCAATCATAAGTGGGGAACTTTCCCTTCTGCATCACTTGGATGGACTATCAGTAATGAAAAGTTCATGAAGGATGTAAAGTGGGTGAACAACTTGAAACTTCGTGCTGGTTTTGGTGTTACAGGTGTAATTCCTAATGACCCATACCAATCATTGACTCGTTGGACATACGGTAGTAGCAGTATAAGCCCTACTTATTATTACGACAATAACAAATGGAATCTTGGTTTGATTGTAAACTCAAATCCAAATCCAGATTTGAAATGGGAAAAGTCAACAGAGTTCAACATAGGTTTGGATTGGAGCATCTTGGGTGAGCGATTGAGTGGTACTATAGATGTTTATAAAAAGACCACAAAGGATATGCTTTGGTGGTATGATGTACCAACCCCACCAAACTACTATAAGCAAACTCTAGCCAATGTAGGTGAGATGCGTAACCAAGGTATCGAGGCTTCTGTTACGGCAATTCCTGTTCAGACAAAAGACTTTGAATATAAAACAACTGTTACAGTTTCTCATAACTCAAATAAGTTGATCAGTTTGTCAAATGATCTTTATGAGACAGCCAATCAGCGTGATGAGGCTTATTTAGGTGAGCCAATATCTATGTCTACACAGCGATTGGAGGTTGGTAAGTCTATTGGAAATTTCTACGGAATGAAATCTGTGGGCGTTTCTGAGAATGGATTGTGGATGATAGAGAATGTTGAGACAGGAGAGGCAGAGGAGTTTAAAGACAATATGTTGTCTAATGATAAGTATCGTCAGTACTTGGGCAATGCTCTTCCTAAGGTGTATATGGGATGGACTAATACATTCCGTTACAAGGACTTCGACTTATCTATGCAGTTCACTGGTCAGTTCGGGTTCAAAATCTTGAACGAGGCTCGTTGCTACTACGAGAATAACTCTATAGCATACAATCGTTTGAAGTCGGCAAATGATGAGCCTTATGGATGTGGACATAAGTTGTCTTCTGCACAAAAGCAGACTTTTGTCAGCTACTATTTGGAGAATGGTGATTTCTTGAAATTGAGTAGTGCAACTTTGGCTTATAATGTGCCTCTTAAGGAGAATAAGTATGTAAAAGCTGCACGTGTTTATCTTTCAGGAACAAACTTGTTTACTATTACAGGTTACAAGGGGTTGGATCCTGAGTTGACTAATAGTGATGTGCAAGCTTCGGGTATTGATTGGAGAGATAAGTATCCGTCCATTCGTACTTTTACTTTGGGAGTCAATCTTACATTCTAACAATTTTAAGCGTTATAGATATGAATACTAAATTTCGTAATATATTATATGGTACTATGCTGGGAGTAGCAGGATTGGCTACTACTGGATGTACCGATTTGGATGAGCATTTATATGATACAATTGCTACCGAAAACCATGAGTTTACCAATGAGGAGATCATGGCTATGTTCGGTCCTGTATATAGCAGTTTGCGTGATGTATATTGGGGATGGTATAGTTATGCCGATATGATGGACCAATCTTCTGATGTTTGGTGTATTCCTTATCGCATTGGTATTGGTTGGGGAGATCTTTATGTGTCTATGCATAAGCACGAGTTCCATTCACAGATTGCGCATTTTAACGATACTTGGACTCGTAACTATGCAGGTATCAATGCTTGTAATAAGTTGTTGGGATATCAGCAGATTCAGGAGAATCCTAAGTTGGTGGCTCAGTTGAGAGGTTATCGTGCCTTGTATTACTATATCCTCTTTGACTTGTTCCGCAACATTCCTTTGGATACAGAGTTTGAGCACCCTGATGGTTGGTTACCAGAGCAAGCCACTCCACAGGAGACTTTTGATTTCTTGGTCAAGGAATTGAATGAGATAGCAGACGATTGTGGCACAACTATAGAGATGGGCAAGCTCAATAAGTATGCCATCCATATGATTTTGGCCAAGATGTACTTGAATCATAATGCTTGGTTCCAAGATGATTCCGACAATAGCTGGTATGGTAAGTGTATAGATGAACTTAATCAGGTAATGGAGGGGCCTTTCTCTTTGGCTTCAGCATATTCTGCTAACTTTATGGATGATATCTCTGGCTCTCCTGAGATAATCTTCGGTATACCATTCGAGAATAAGTATGCTGCTGGTAACTATATGGCAAATATGTGGATGCACGTAGCTGGTAAGGCAACTTGGGGCTTTGATGGTTGGGCAACAGGTGGTGCTGCTGTGATGCCTCAGTTCCTTGATACTTATGATAAGGATGACTCTCGTTTTAAGGATTGTTGGATTGGTGGTCAGCAGTATGATGCTTCTGGTGCTCCTATTTATTATGATGGCGAACCTTTGGTTTACACAAAGGAGTTACACAGTATTGATAATCCTGGTTGTTATCCTTTCGAAAGCTACCGTTTAGTGAAGTATGAAATCAAGGGTGGAGAGTATGGTTCTTCATATGATGATGTACCATTCTTCCGCTTGGCTGATGCTTATATGATGAAGGCAGAGTGCTTGCTTCGCCTTGGTGGCTATAAGGGCGAAACAGAGCAGACTGCAGCAGATTTGGTTACCAAGGTTCGTGAGCGTAACTTCTTGAACAACCCAGAGAAGGCAAAGGTGACCGTGGAGAAATTGAAGGGTGGTAGTGTGTATGCATACGGACACCGTGAAAACCAAGGAAAAATGGGTGAGGCTGACAAATGGATTATTACCAATGAGGGTGGACAAGACATCGAATTTGGTGGATTGCTTGATGAACTCGCTTGGGAATTTGTGGCAGAGCATCATCGTCGTCAAGATTTGATTCGTTTCCACATCAAGGGTTCTAGCGAGAATGTCTATAATGGAAAGTCATGGTTCTGTAAAGATGCCAATCCTGATAAAACAGACCGCCATAAGGATATCTTCCCTATTCCAAAGTCGGCTTTGGATGGCAACCCTAAGTTGAAACAGAATCCTGGTTATGCTGATAATAATCAGTGATAAAGTTATAAACTGAAAATAATAAAACAATATGAAAAAGATATTTTTATATACAATGTTAGCTTGCATGGCCGTATCATTCGGCTCATGCAGCGATGATCCGATGGATGCTACCGAGAAGCATGTATATGGAGAAAATGAGAATCCGTATTTGCGTACTGATGCTTCTGCAACGATAGCATATACAGCTGAGTTTCGTAAGGGGCATGTAGAGGCAAAGACTATTCGTTTGTCTGATTATGCTGAGACAATTCAAACTAAGCTTGGAATGACAGTGGACGAGTTGATGTCTGCTCTGGAAAGTGGAAATGCTGTATTCTACAATATCAACCCATCTCTTGGTCAGTGGAATAAAACAGCTCCAACCAAAGGTTCTACAGGTTGGTATTATGACAACAATGGTTTGATTTGCGACCAAAGTTCTGAGGTCGCAAGTGTAGAATTAGACAAAGCTAATAAGGCCTTAGTTATTGATGTACCAGAGAATTCTGCAGCAGGTCTTTCTATTTCTGCAAATGTAGGTTTTGCCATAAATAATGGAAAGGATTATGATGATTATGTAAGATTTAGCTTTACAATCATGGTGACTGATCCTAGTCTTATCATGGCTAATGTGACAATTCCTGAAGGTGATTATAATACCTATTCGGTGAAGTATGCTGATTATGAACATGCAATTACTACATGTTTGGGTATGACTGTTAAGGAATTGAATGATGCTGTATCAAATACAGAAAATGATATTGCATTGTACATGGTAAATGCAGACGATTCGTGGAATACCACAGCTTCTTATAATACAGATGCAGGTGTTATTGGCTTCTGGTGCACCAAGGATGGTACTATTCAAAATTGGGGCTCAGGATGTCTGTACTTTGTTCAAGCTGTTGACGGTAGTTTGAATATAGGACGTTACGAAAAAATTGCTTCAGGTACAACGGGCAAAGTGCACTGTGTTCTTGCTAGCAAGAAAGATCCTTCTAAGTATGTTGAGTTTATAGTAAATATAACTTTTGCTTAGGTCTTATACTAAGAGGGGGTGTCATAAGTTTATGATTCACCCTCTTCTTGTTATTGGATGAGATAGGATATGTTGTTGGATGAGATAGGATATGTTGTTGGAAGAGATAGGATATGTTGTTGAGACAGTCAGTATCTTCGGCCGCACAACAGCTGTTGTGCGCTTGCATAACAGCTGATATGCGCATGCACAACAGCCGTTGTGCATGCGGTGGTCAACTGTTATGCGCCAACTATTATTCAGACTTATGACACACCCTCATTGTACCAGAATCCATACTGGTCTATGGAACCAGATGAGGCTGCTGAGCAGTAATACAATTCTTTTGAAATAACGAATAATTCGCCCAATAGCAAAACACATAAGCTATTGGGCGATATTTTTTCCAACTCTTTAGATCTCTGTATTTAATCAAAATCAACTTAAACATAAATCATGAAACAAATTAAACTGAAAACGGGGATAGTGACAGTATTGTCAATGTTCTTTTTATTATCATTCTGTAGTTGCAGTTCCGGTAATGATTCCATGGAAACTGATACTCCTGTAAATCCCAAACCATCGGATGTGAAGGTGATGGATAAATCAAAGATAGCCAACTATGGTAAGTACTATTGTCCTGCTAACTGGAATGAAGGATTTGAAAAGGGACCTGACTACATGCTCCGCAGCGATGCCAGATGGTCGTGGTGGAGAATGAAGCAGAGCGAGCACTTCTTTGTATTCTGGGAGCCTGGCTTTGGAGATAATCCTAATGCGGAATCTATACCGGAGGCTTTGCGTGTGGATGTTGATGACTTGTTGCAGAAGGCTGAGCAGTTCTATAAGACCAATGTAGAGAAACTCGGTATGGCAACTGTTGGTCAGGGAAAATCGGTTCTTGATAATCATAAGATGCAGATTTATCTCCTTTATCAGACTGATTGGCTTGCTACAGGTTCTGGCTATGATGATAAGATAGGTGCCCTTTGGGTAAATCCATCTACCTGCAAGCCGGTTGGTTCCACTATCGGTCATGAGATAGGACACTCTTTCCAATATCAGGTTTCTGCCGACAAGCTCTTCACGGGTGAGGTGCAGACAATGGATAATGGTGTTGTGCCTGCCGGTTTCCGTTATGGTTTTGGTGAAAATGGTGCAGGCGGTTGTGCTTATTGGGAACAATGTGCCCAGTGGCAGTCGTTCCAGGATTATCCTAACGAGTGTTTCGACCAGGAAGCTCATTATGCTGTTTGGCTCAAGAATCATCATCGCCACTTCAATCATGAGTTCATGCGTTATGCAAGCTACTGGTTCCAGTATTGGTTTACTGAGAAGCATGGCATCGAGTCGTACGCCCGTATCTGGAAAGAGAGCAAATATCCGGAGGATCCTCTCCAGACTTATATGCGCATCTATTGCAACAATAGTCTTGATGCACTCTACAAGGATTTGTATGCGTATAGTGCTCATTGTGCTGACTATGATTTCAAGGCTGTGCATCAGTATAAGAAGGAGGCTGCCATCAACTATTCTACCAAACTGTATAAGAACGATGGCTATTATCAGGTGGCTTATACAAACTGTCCTGGTACAACAGGTTTCAATCTCATTCCGCTGAATGTTCCTGCTTCTGGCAAGGTAAGTGCTATGCTTGAGGGCTTGGCTCCTGGCTCTGCTTTGGCAGCTGGCGATCCTGGTACTGTGGTAGATGGAGATGGTAATGCCAAGAGTACTGTGACCAAGTATAATTCCCAGAGCAATACTCAGCAGAATTATCGTTATGGTTTTGTGGCAATCACCAAGGATGGCAAGTCGCATTATGGCGAGATGCATACAGGTAAGAAAGGCTCAGCAACCTACGAAGTTCCTGCCAATACCGAGCGTTTGTACCTCTGTGTGCTGGCTGCTCCTGATAAGTATAATCGCAATGCCTGGGATGATGATGAGACCAATGATGAGCAATGGCCTTATCGTGTGAAGTTCTCGGGTACAGACTTGCTGGGCAACGTGACGATACCAGAAGGCGACCCTACAGATTTGGAGACTTCACTTGAGGTAAGTCTTGATGCAAGCAGCGAAAGCTATCCTCTGCATACCTTCAATCTCTTGAATGATGGTGTCATGGAGAAGATGGCAAAGGCATTCAAGTTGCAGCCTTCTGAGATTGCAAGTGCTACATTGGAGGCTGGTGTTGTGAAAGCTGAGGGCTTTACGGGGCCTGCTGATGGCAAGGTAGCTGTAGGCTTGACAAACCCTGACGGTTCAGTATCTTATGCATACTCTGCCAATGGTATTGGCTTCTGGATTGCAGAAGATGGTTCTGCCGGTGTTTGGGGAGACGGTACGAAGATCTACTTCGAATATGATGCCGGTGGCTATGCCCTTACTGTGGGACATAAGCCTGGTGCTTCTGAAAAGGGCAAGACTTATATCATCAAACCAACGATGGTATATAATAAAGGTGGCAAACTCCATAAGGCTGTCATTACTATCAAGATGAAATTCGCATAATTAATATAGTTAGTTCCGTTGCTGACGTAAAACTTTTGTTTTGCAGAATGCAACGGAACTTTTTTGTTTCTCCACTTATATTGATAACACTCTCGTTTCTCCTTTTAATACGTACATATCCGAAGCGTAAGATGTGTTGTCTTAATACTCTATAACTCATTACTTAAACAGTCATACTTCCACGTTTATTTGGCTTGAACTTCTTGATTTGTGTGGTTTGCCATATGCCGACAACCTTGTTGGTATATGCCAGCAATCACATACATCTAATTCTTTAAGGTGATAGATTGGTCTTCTCTCATCATATCAGCTATGTGTTTTTGCCTTTTAAGAATACTAAAGAAAGCATCCTTTCATCAAAATAATAAAGAAATACGATATTTATATCATTTTAGACGATATTGTGAGCGTTTTTGCAAGATTATCAGTACTTTTGTGGCGAAATATCAATAACATAAAAATCACAACCGAAATGAAGAATAAGACTTTATTTGCTGCATCCCTCGCCTTGATGATGGTGCTGCCGATGCAGGCACAGCGCTTTGAAGACAACTTCGAAGACAAGACGCTGCGACTGGATTACATCGTGGCGGGCGATAGCGTGAACCAGGCTATCTATTTTGAACAGGCTTACAGCAACCCTACCTGGGCGGGCAGAAAGACAAGACTGGATGAGAAATTCCTGAACGGAAATGGACAGGTGACCGTATATGAGCATGGCACCAACAAGGTACTCTATGTAAACACCTTCTCAACACTCTTCCAGGAGTGGCAGCTTACTCAGGAGGCGAAGCATCTGCAGAAATCATTCGAGAGCAGTTTCCTCGTGCCGTTCCCGAAGAAGCCGGTGGATGTAAGCATCACCCTGAGCGATACGCATCAGAAGGTGACTGCAGAACTGCGCCATACCATCAATCCCCAGGATATCCTCATCCGACCATTGGGCGAGAATGGCATCCCTTACCGCTATATCGTGAAGAGCGGAGAGACTGCCGACTGTGTTGACCTCGCCATCATCGCCGAGGGCTATCGCCAGGACCAGATGGATAAGTTCTATCAGGATGCGCAGCGGGCAGCCGATGCCATCTTCGAGCGCGAACCTTTCGCTTTGCTCAAGTCGAGATTCAACGTGGTGGCTGTTGCGGCTCCATCGCTCGATGAGGGACCAAGTATTCCGCACGAAGGGAAATGGAAGAACACGATGGCTTGCTCTCATTACGATACTTTCTATTCGAACCGTTATCTCACCACGAGCAAGATTCATCGCATCTATGATGCCTTGAGTAATGTGCCTTTCGAGCAGATCATCGTATTGGTGAATTCTCCTACGTATGGTGGCGGCGGCATCTACAACCAGGTTACGCTTTCTACTTCTGATCATCCTACGTTCAAGAAGGTGCTGGTACATGAGTTCGGTCATGGCTATGCGGGCTTGGGCGATGAGTACAGTACCGATGAGTACGACCCGATGTATCCTAGTGATACCGAGCCTTGGGAACCGAACCTTACCACGCTGAAGGATTTCCAGAGCAAGTGGGCGGATATGATGCCAAAGGGCGTGAAAATTCCTACGCCGCTTGCCAAACTTCCAGATTATAAGAATATCAGAAACGCGAAGGAGCAGAAGAAACTCAATGAAGCCGTCTTCAAGATTGGTGTGTTCGAGGGGGCGGGCAACCAGAGCAAGGGATGTTACCGTCCGGCACAGGTCTGCCGTATGCGAATCAACGAAGTGGATGATTTCTGTCCGGTTTGCCAGCGTGCCATCCGACGCATCACAGATTTCTATACTGGGAAATAATATTTTCCTAACTGGAGAAAAAAACTTAAGAAGTTAACAAGTAAAATATCAAGCATAATGAAGAATCAGATTTTAGCTCTTTCGCTGTTGAGCGCAGCTTTGGCGATGCCGGCAGCTACAGCTTCAGCACAGGGCACATTAGAAGATTACAACAGAGCCTATGCGCTGCGTCATCAGTTTTCAGCCGATTCCGTGTTCCATTGGGCACGCTCATCGGCTTGGTGCGATTCCACCCACGTACTGCATTATCAGATTTCTACTCCTCAGGGCAAGAAGTTTGTATCCTATGATGCCGACAAGGATGAGATGAAGACTTATGATTCGCAGGAAGCGATGGAGAAGGCGCTGGGCATCAAGCCTCGTCCTACCTACAAGCCTCAGTTTGGCAGACGCCATGAGCGCCATTGGATGGAGGTAGATGAGGAGAAGGAGGCTTATCCGGTACTTTCGCCCGACGGCAAGATGGAAGCCTACATCGAAGGTTACAACGTGGTGGTTCATGAGGCAGGAAAACCTTATACCGAAGCCAAGCGAATCCTTACCCAGGATGGTACCATCGGATGCTATTACAGCAACCGCATCCAATGGAGCCCAGACGGCAAGCACATCTTCGTATGCAAGCGTGTGCCGGTAGAGAAACGCTATGCCTACTACGTGGAATCTTCGCCTGCCGACCAGCTGCAGCCTATCCTCCACAAGCAGGAGTATGCTAAGCCGGGCGATGCCCTGCCACAGCACTATCCGGTCATCATCGATGTGGCTACCGGAAAGAAGGTGGAGGCTGACAAGCATCAGATAGAAAACCAGTATGAACTGGAGTGGATGCAATGGACACCAGACAGCAAGGAGGTGACGATGGAGTACAACCAGCGTGGGCATCATCTCTATCAGATGCTGGCGATGAATGCCGGGAACGGCAAGCTTCGTACCGTGGTAGAGGAGCGTGCCAATACTTTCGTGAACTATGGTCGTCTGTGGCGTCAGTTTATCAAGGATGGCAAGCAACTGCTCTGGATGAGCGAGCGCGACAACTGGAATCATCTCTATCTCTACGATGTGCAGAAGTCGAAGGTTATCCGACAGATTACAAAGGGCGACTGGTTTGTTCGTGGCATCCAGCGTGTGGATGAAGAGAAGGGAGAAATCTATTTCTCGGCTAGTGGCGTGAACAAGAATGAGGACCCATATCTGGTACATTATTATAAAATAGGTATCGACGGCAAGAATATGGTGGCGCTCACTCCTGAAGAGGGAAATCATAGTGCCCAATATACCTATGATTACCGTTATCTCCTGGATACCTATTCTAAGGTGGCTGCCGCTCCTGTTACCGTGCTCAGAGATGCGCAGACCGGTAAGCTCGTCAAGACCCTGGAGACGGCTGATATTACTACTTTGAAGAAGCACGGATGGGTAGCTCCTGAGGTATTTGTGGCTAAGGGACGTGATGGCAAGACCGATATGTGGGGCATCATCCAGCGCCCTACCAATTTCGATCCGAACAAGAAATATCCGGTTATCGAGTATATCTATTCGGGTCCGGGCGATGCCTATACTCCGAAGAGTTTCATGCCATACAACTGGTACACCACTTCGCTTGCCGAACTCGGTTTCATCGTAGTCCAGCTCGATGCGATGGGAACTTCCTATCGCGGCAAGAAGTTTGAGGAGGTTTGCTACAAGAATCTGAAGGATGCCGGATTCCCTGACCGTGAACTCTGGATCAAGGCTGCAGCCAAGAAGTATCCTTATATGGATGCTGATAATGTGGCAATCTATGGCTGTTCGGCAGGCGGACAGGAGAGTACCACAGCCGTATTGCTGCATGGCGATTTTTACAAGGCAGCCTATAGTGCCTGCGGCTGTCACGACAACCGGATGGATAAAATCTGGTGGAACGAGCAATGGATGAGCTGGCCTATCGATTCCAGTTACGTGGAGTGCAGCAACGTGGAGAATGCCCATAAGCTGGAGCGCCCGTTGATGCTGGTGGTAGGTGAGATAGATGACAACGTAGATCCATCGAGCACCTATCAGGTGGTGAATGCCCTGGAAAAGGCGAACAAGGATTTCGAACTCGTGGTGATTCCTGGAGCCCATCATACCATGGGCGAACTCTATGGTGAGCACAAGCGTTACGATTTCTTCGTGAAGAATCTGCTGGGTGTGAAACCGCCTAAATGGAGCGATGTAAAGAGCAAGTAATTCAGGTTTCAATCTGTTGATAGTGAAACTTCTCACTTGAATCATTATTTAAGTTTTGCCCTGAAGCAAACGGATAGTCTTACTTTTAAAAAGTAGCTATTTGCTTGTTTCGGGGCTTTTTTTGTTCTTTTTGTTGTATTTCTCGTTATATTTTTGTAATTTTGCGGCATTAAATTATCTAACAACAGAAAATAAAGACTCATATAATGAGAAAGATATCTACTCTAATGGTTTCTGTGCTCTGCATGATGATGCCTGTAGGGGCTGAGGCGCAGGTACCGACAGCCTTCGTCTCGAAAGGGGCTACGGATATTCAGGCGCAGCCACATTCGGTAACGCAAACCAACTCGGGTGCACAATTGGCTGCTATCGACCCTATGGTGCGCTCTATCACGATGGATAATGGTTTGCCGAGTAATGCTGTGCGTAGCGTGGTTCAAGGTTCCAAGGGATACATGTGGTTTGGTACAGACAACGGATTGTGCCGTTTTGACGGGTACGATGTCAGAACCTATTATAATCCCTTTACGACTGTAGACCAGTTTGTGAGCGCCCTTACTGCTTGCGAAGAAGGACTGCTGGTAGGTTGCAATAATGGAGCCTATCTGTTCTGTAATGCAACCGACCAATTCCAGAAACTGAGTGATAAGATTACGGCGCCAGTCCTAAATTTCTCGCTTGACGGCGATCAGAATGTTTGGATTTCTACTAGCGGACAGGGCGTGTTCAGATACAATCGGACTACTCACGAACTGCATCAGTATCCGATGAAGAATATTCAGGGTAAAGTGAAAAGTACGCTGGTTGATGCCAACAACCAGGTATGGATGCTCTGTAACCAGGGTGAAGCCAGCATCTATCATCTCAACAAGTCGACCGACCAGTTTGAAGCATTCCCTCTGAAGGGCGATGCAACCATGTTTCACGGCATGGCGATGCTGGCTACTCCCGATGGCAATGTTTATGTCGGAACCTGGGAAAACGGACTTTACAAGCTCAACGCCGATGGTAGTGCCGAACAGCTCATCAGCGGAACCTTGAGTAATGCTGTTCATCATATCCATCAGCTTTACTGCAACGACAACAAGTCTCTTCTCATAGCCAGCGATGATGGATTGGTGCAGTATGACATTCAGAACCGTATCTGGCACATGTTGTCGGAAGTCAACAATCCGAGCCGGAGTACGAGCGAGCGCTTTGTTTATGGTATTGCGGATGATAATGAAGGTGGCACTTGGGTATCTACTTACTATGGTGGTGTGAATTATCTTCCTTCTACGAGTTTTGAAGAGCGTTTCCATGCTTATTCTGCCCGTCTGGGCGGATTGCGCGGTAATGTGGTAGGAAGATTCTTCGAAGACCGCCAGCATCGCATCTGGATAGCTACGGATGATGCGGGACTCGACTGCTTTAATCCCCAGACCAACAGTTTTGTTTCTTATCCGGGCAAGGCGGCTATGGGCAAGTATAATGTTCATGCGCTCTTTGCTGATGAAAATAATCTGTGGGTAGGAACCTATGGCAATGGTGTCATCAGAATGAATATGGCTACCGGAGCGCAGCAGGTTTTCCTGACCGATGGAATGGCTTCGGGCGGTAATGCCTATTGTATTTATCGCGACCGGAAAAAACGCCTCTGGGCGGCTACGATGGATGGTGCCAACCTCTTCGATGAAGGACAGCAGAAGTTCAGCAAAATCAAGTCGTTCAAGTCGCTTACCATCGATATCAAGGAAGATCCTCAGGGTAACGTATGGTTTGCTACCCAGGGAGGCGGCTTGTGGCGCTTGGACAAGAATAATGCCTGGAAACAGTATAAACATGTAGAGAATGATTCTACTTCGCTGGTGAGTGATCAGGTAAACTGTCTAGTTATTGGCGAAAAGGGGCAGCTCTATGTCGCAACCGGCGAAGGACTTTGCGAATTTCTGCCTTCAAAAGGTATATTCCGACGCATCTCCATCGATGCGCCTAGTCAGGAATTCATGAGTCTTGTCATTTCGCAGGGAGTAATGTGGATTTCTACCAGCAAGGGAATTGTGAAATATACGCCGGGTGAACCTGTCCAGCTATTCAATAAATATGACGGACTCACTTGCGACCAGTTTATGCCAAACGCCGGACTTCTGGCTTCTGATGGCAGAATCTATTTCGGTTCTACAAGAGGTTTAAACTGCTTCTATCCATATCTCGTCAAGATCAACCAGGTAGCTCCTCCTGTAGCAATCACCTCGGTAGAACTCTTCGGTCAGCCGATAGAGGCGGGGAGCGACCAGCTGGAGAAATCTCTGAGTCATGCAGCAGAACTCAATCTGTCTCATAACGAGAATACCATCAATATCTCGTTTGCCGCCCTGAGCTATGTATCGCCTGAGAAGAACCAGTATGCTTACAAACTTGAGGGAGTAGACAAGGATTGGATTTATACCCACGAGCATCGTGCCAACTATACCAATCTTCCTGCCGGAACCTATACCTTCCTGGTTAAGGCAACCAATAATGATGGTGTATGGTCGAAGAATGAGGCAAAACTGCAGATTGTGGTTCATCCGCCGTTCTGGTGGTCTTTGCCAGCCAAGATTCTGTATCTTCTGCTCATCGGTTACGCAATCTACTGGTTCATGCAGAGCCGGTTGAAACGTGAGAAACTCCGTCATCAGGAAGAACTCGACCAGTTGGAACTCAAGCAGGATCAGGAGATGAGAGATGCCCGCCTGCAGTTCTTCACGATGATTGCCCATGAAATCCGTACGCCGGTAACGCTTATCATCGGACCTTTGGAGAGTCTGAAAGAGCATTGGAAACAGGTTTCCGGAAAACTTTCCGATGGTGAGACTATCACGCAGACGCTTTCTGTTATCGACCGTAACGCCCAGCGGTTGCTCCTGCTCGTCAATCAGCTGCTCGATTTCAACAAAGTGCAGCAGAAGGGCATGCAGGTTCATTTCCGTTTGAACAACATTTCGAAGCTGATGCATGCTGTGGCAGAACGCTTTGCTCCTACCTTCGAGCAGAAAAGCATCCGTCTTGATGTAGATTATCCAGCCGGTGAGCTCGTGGCGATGATTGACCAGGAGGCCATTACCAAGGTTATCAGCAATCTGATGAGCAACGCCTTGAAATATACCGAGGATTATGTACGCTTGTCCTGCCGCCTGCTGGAGAATGGAACCCATTTCCGCATTGAGGTGGAAGACAACGGATTGGGAATCAGTCCTGACGAAAAGGAGAAAATCTTCGGAGCTTTCTATCAGGCACGCGACAACAAACCGGGAACCGGAATCGGTCTCAACATCGTGAAGAATCTCGTTGAGGCTCATCATGGTATGGTTGAAGTAGAATCTGCAGTAGGTAAGGGATCTACCTTTATCGTAACCTTGCCGCTCAACCAGTTGGATGCTGTGGTTGAGAAGGCGGATGAAATGGTGAAGGAAGAAGAAACTGTTGCTGAGGAAAATCTGCTGACAGATGAAACTTCAGTTGAGCAAGGTTCTCAAAAGGCAGGCGTTGCTGTTGCCAGTCCGCTTCGTGAACCGGCAAAACCGACGATGCTGATTGTGGATGATGATGAAGACATGCGCCAGTTTGTGAAGGCTCATTTCGAAAAGATGTATACGGTTTATACCGCTGACAACGGAAAGGATGCGCTCCGTAAACTGGAGAAACATCCGGTTTCGCTCATCATAAGCGACTGGATGATGCCGGAGATGGACGGTCCGGAGTTCTGCCGTAGGGTGCGTGAGAATTCAGAATATTCTCATCTCCCGTTCGTTATGCTCACGGCAAAGACCGATGATGCGGCGAAGACGGAGAGTATGAACTGTGGAGCCGATGTCTACATAGAAAAGCCGTTCTCGATGAAGTATCTTGAGGCAAGCGTAAGACAGCTTCTTGAGATGCGCCGTCTGTTGAGGAGTAAGTTCTCTCATACTCCGCTTGAGCCGATAGCAGAGATAGCTCCAACTCAGGTTGATAATGCGTTCCTGGAACGAATGTCTCGCATCATCGAAGAGAATGTGGCGAATCCGGAACTCAACGTGGCGTTCCTTGCCGAAAAGATGGGCATAAGCCGCTCTTCGCTCTTTAATAAGATTCGCGGTCTTGCCGATGTTACGCCAAACGAGATGATCCAGCTCGTGAAACTGAAGAAGGGCGCACAGCTCCTGAAAGAAGGAAACTACCGCATCAGCGAAATCAGCTATATGGTAGGTTTCAGCAGTCCTAGCTATTTTGCCAAGTGCTTCCAGAAGCAATTTGGCGTCAAGCCGATGGATTTCGTGGCTGCGGAATCGTAGGATAGAAAAACTATTCGGATAGAATAAAAAATCGCCTGGGTGCTCAGATGCATCCAGGCGATTGTCTTATTTGTAAAAAGCCTATTCTTTATTTCTTTGTGGCTCTGATGAAGAAACCGATGAGGCAGATGTAAGCCAGGAGCGAACAAACCTCAGACATCGGATTAACCCACCAACTGTCGGCGATACTTACCTCGATGCCGCCAAACTTCAGAAGGGCGCTAACCACACCCATCAGGGCTCCACCGGCGATGAAGCCGCTGGCGATGAGCGTTCCCTTCTCACCACGTTCGCTGTTCACCTTGGCATCCTTGCTGCGCGAAGTAACATACCAGTTGATGGCTCCACCCACGAGCAGAGGAACGTTCAGTTCCAGCGGAATAAACATACCCAGAGCGAAAGCCAGGGCAGGAATCTTGAAATAAGTCAGCACGATGGCTATTACGGCTCCGATGCCATAGAGCACCCAAGGAGCTCCCACGCCATTCATCAAAGGGTCGATAACCGCAGCCATCGCATTAGCCTGAGGAGCTGCAAGCGAACCCGATGCGAAACCGTAAGTCTCGTTGAGAAGCATCATCACGCCGCCCACGGTAGCCGCACTCACCAGGGTACCGAGGAATTTCCATCCCTCCTGTTTCTTAGGAGTTGTTCCCAGCCAGTAACCAATCTTCAGGTCGGTAATAAACGAACCTGCTACCGAGAGGGCTGTACAAACCACACCACCCATAATCAGGGCAGCCAGCATGCCGCCAGGACCTTTCAGGCCGACAGCCACCATCACCACAGAGGCGAAGATGAGCGTCATCAGGGTCATTCCCGAAACAGGGTTTGAACCCACGATAGCGATGGCATTAGCCGCTACGGTAGTAAAGAGGAAGGCGATGACAGCCACGAGCAGAATGGCGATGATGGCGAAGAGAAGGTTGCCCTCCATCACGCCAAACCAGAAGAAGAGGAAGGTTACGAGGATGGTAACAAGCGAACCGATAGCGATAATCTTGAAAGAGATGTCGCGCTGGGTACGCTTCACGTTCTCATCCACATCGCTCTTGCCCTTCAGCTCCTTGGCAGCCAGACCTACGGCACTCTTGATGATGCCCCAGCTCTTGATGATGCCGATGATACCTGCCATGGCGATACCGCCGATACCGATGCTGCGGGCGTAGGCACGGAAGATTTCCTCCGGACTCATCGCACCCACGGTCTTCACGATGCTAGGATCCCAGGCGCTCAGCACGCTATCATGGAAGATAACGCTCATGCCCGGAACAATCAGCCACCATACTACGAGCGAACCCAGACAGGTGAAGAAGGCATACTTCAGACCGATGATGTAACCCAGACCTAATACGGCAGCACCTGTGTTTACCTTGAATACGAGCTTAGCCTTGTCAGCCAGGTCGCATCCCAGACTTACCACACGCGATGTGAAATTCTCGTTCCACCATCCCAGGCTGGCTACGATAAAGTCGTAAAGACCACCCACCAGTCCGGCTATGAGCAGCGGCTTAGCCTGGTCGCCTCCCTTGGCTCCGCTCACCAGTACCTGCGTGGTAGCCGTAGCCTCAGGAAACGGATACTTGCCGTGCATATCGCTTACGAAGTACTTGCGGAAAGGAATGAGGAAAAGAATTCCCAAGACTCCTCCCAAGGCCGAAGCCATGAAAATCTTCATAAACGAAGTAGTCATCTCCGGATATTTAGCCTGCAGGATGTAGATGGCTGGCAGGGTAAAGATGGCTCCTGCCACCACAGCACCCGAACAGGCTCCGATGCTCTGGATGATGACATTCTCGCCCAGCGCCTTGCTACGCTTGGTAGCGGTACTTACGCCCACGGCGATGATGGCGATAGGGATGGCTGCTTCGAACACCTGCCCCACCTTCAAGCCCAGATAAGCTGCGGCGGCAGAGAAGATGACTGCCATTACGATTCCCCATGTAACCGACCATCCGTTCACCTCAGGATAAACCTTGTCAGGCGACATCAGCGGCTTATATTCCTCCCCGTCTTTCAGTTCGCGGAATGCGTTCTCGGGGAGTTGCAAATTGTCTTTTTCTTCCATTATTTCTCTATTCTGATGATATACTCACTCATGAAACTTGCACCTGGCTGCAGACGGTTCATCAGATACTTGTCCTTAAACTCGCCATCATATTCAGCCCAGTCGCTCAAACCATACCATGGCTCGATGCAGATGAATGGAGCGTGCTTGCCTGTTGGGTTCCAGATACCTACGGCTGGAGTCTTGAACTCGAGGGTTACATGAGGTTCGCCCTGCTCGTTGAGAATGCTCACCTGCTTAACCTGACTCTTGTCGAAGATAATAGCATCTTCTGCGAAAGTCTCCTCGTTTACTTCCCAGATACCCTTGTCGGTTTCTACGGTTTCCTTAGCCTGACGGTCGATGCATCCGCCTACGTTACCATAGAGACGAACAGGAGCCTCGTTGTCGAGTTTCAGGGTAGCCTTCATTTCTTCGCCCTTCTTGCAGCCAGGAACCATGAATGCTGGGTGACCGCCAATCTGGAAGAAGATTTCCTTGTCGTCGGTATTCTCTACGTGCCAGATGACATGAATCTCGTTGCCCTGCAGGCGGTAAGAGATGGCAAGGTTGAAGTGGTAAGGATAGTTCTTCTGAGTCTCTTCGTTGTCGATGAGCGCGAAGGTGAGGCGGTCGGCAGTCTTGCCAACGAGTTTGAACTCTGTATCGCGTGCGAAACCATGGCGAGGAAGGTGATACTCCTTGCCCTCTGTGCGATAAGTGTCTTTCCACAATCCGCATACGATAGGGAAGAGGATAGGAGAGTGGCGGTTCCAGTATTTCTCGTCGCCATCCCAGAGATATTCATTACCATTAGCATCCTTGATGCTCTGAAGTTCTGCTCCGAGAGATGAAATCTCAAGTGTGAGCTGATCATTCTTAATCTGTTCCATTGTTATTAATTCTTTTGTTTAGTTTTTAATGTTTCATCTGATTATCTTTTTTCAAAGATATTGCAAAGGTACAATTTATTTTCGTAAAGCACAAGAAAAGAGCGTTTTTTCTCAGATATTACAATATATTTATACGATTTTGTTAGCTTATCTCGAATATTTGCTGTAACTTTGTAGCCCGAAATAGATAGATAACAAGAAGTATAAGAAAAAAATAGTATTTAATCTAATGACAAGCAGTAATAAAGTTAAAGGCTTTGCGGCGGGTGTTGTTGCCGCAGTATGTTATGGTACCAATCCTTTGGGCACGCTCGAACTCTATGGCGACGGATTCAATTCCAGTTCTGTACTCATCTATCGTTATCTCTTGGCGGTACTGATGTTTGCCGTGGTGATGCTGTTCCGCAAGGAGAGTTTCAAGGTGAAGTGGGGACATCTGATTCGTCTTGGCGTGCTGGGCTGCATGTTTTCGCTCTCATCAGCTACGCTTTATGTCAGTTTCCATTATATGGCGGCAGGTATTGCCAGCACCATCCTCTTCGTTTATCCTATTATGACGGCCATCCTGATGACGGTCTTCTTCCACGAGAAGGTAACGTGGTCTACCTCGCTTGCCATTCTTCTGGCGGTATCGGGAGTAGGATTGCTCTATCAGGGCGATGGAAACGATAAGTTGAGCACGGCGGGTTTTGCCCTCGTCATGTGTTCATCCCTGCTCTATGCCCTTTACATCATCTCCATCAACCAATGGAAGAATCCGGGCATGTCGAACATCAAGTTTACCTTTTATATATTAGTCTTCGGACTGCTTACGATGTTTGTCTATTCGTTTATTGCAGGCGAGCCGATACAGATGCTTCAAACGCCTAAACAATGGCTCTGTGCTGCCCAGCTGGCTTTGTTGCCAACGGTATTGTCGCTTTTCTTCATGACCATCTCCATCAATCTCATCGGCAGTACTCCAGCCGCCATCATGGGAGCCCTGGAGCCTGTAACGGCGGTAATCATCGGCGTCTGCGTCTTCGGCGAGAGTTTCTCTCTGCAGTTGGCGATAGGCATCCTCGCTATCCTGGCTGGCGTAACGATTATCATCGCAAGAAAGAAAGGGTAAAAGGGCTATTTAAAGGTAAAAAGGTAAAAAAGTAAAAAGGTAAAAAAGTAAAAAGCCTAGCTGGGTTGCGTGTCATCCCTCTGGTTCCCGTTCCCAGCGATTCTATCGCTGGTCCCCATAAAGGTAAAAAGAAGAAAAAATCCTCGCTCGAAAAAGAACTCGAACGAGGATTTTTTTTTCTGTTCTAGCCGCAATAGGCTCGCAAGCCGCCAGGCGTTAAGATGATTATCTCAGGATATCCTTCAGCGCAAAGTTGGCAAGGATGGATGTTGACTGGCTCAGCATGCGGATGAACTCCTGAGCTGAGTTTTTCATGTAAGCATCTTTCAGAATGTGGATGCAGCCATCCATTTCGTTGTCGGCAGCATCGATAGGAATCGCCTTCAGGCCGTTCTGCAGAATGGTGGTCGATTCGGAGAGAATGGTCACCAGATTACTGCGGCTCAGAAGATCAAAGATGATGTTTACATTATTCACCTCTACCATAATCTTGTAGTTCAAATCCTTGCCCTCTACCATGTGATCAAAGGCGTTGCGTGCCTGCAGACCCTTGCAAGGAAGGATGAGGTCGTAGCGCTCCAGATCGGAAAGCTTGACCGATGAAAGGCGCGCCAGCGGATGATTCACGTTCACGATGGCGGCAAGACGGTTGCTGAAAATAGCTCGGCTGTCTACCGCCTTTTCGTTCTTCAGAGGCTTGAAAGCCAGAACGAGGTCGAGTTCACGCTTCTTCAGTCCGTCCATCAGTTCCTGCATGGTGCGGTATTGGATGTTGAGCTTTACATGAGGATAGGCGTGGAGAAAGGCGATGAGCGTCTCGGACATGATGTTGCTGAAGGAGAACGTTACGCCGATGTTCAGTTCGCCTGTAAGCATTTCCTTCAGATCGTTCATGTGGTCTACACAGGCTTCGGCAGAATTGACCGCGTTTTGGGCGTAAGGTCTCAATTCCTTGCCCGCCTCTGTGAGGTAAACCTCATGAGAATTGCGCTCGAAGAGAGGCAGACCTATCTCCTGTTCCAGATGCGAAATCTGTTGTGAGAGGGTGCTCTGGGTGATGTATAACTTGCGCGAAGCTTCTGAGAAGTTGAGCGTCTCGGCTACCTTCAAGAAATATTTCAGTTGTCGTATTTCCATATTGTTCCTTTATTGAAGCTATCGGCTATAGAAATAACCGATAGCTAAATTTGGGTGCAAAGATAAAACATTTATTTTAATATCCTCTTTTTTGGAAGAATAAAATGATGTTTTATCGCATCTCTACTTCTTTTTATCCGGTTATCATCCGATGAAAATCAGATTTCCAACCAGATGATTATTTGATTTCTACTTCGTGCAAATCTACGAATTCGCCATTCTTCTTCTTTCTTTCTACCAGCATGGCAAGCAGCTTGCGCTTGCGGTCGTCGGCGATGAAACGGCGGAAGAATACGTTTGGAATTGCCACACCCAGGGCGATGCAGATGATGACGAGCGAAGCCTTGATGAGGTTGTTCATACCTACGGTTACTTCGCCTACCACGCCGTGCATGTCGATGAAGGCGAACAGGGCACGATACATCAGAACTCCCGGTACCATTGGGATAACGCTAGGAATGGTGATGCATTGGTGAGGGGTATGGAACCAATGGCGCGCCTTGATCACGATGATGCTGATGAGCGCAGAACCGGCAAGCGAACCGATGCTCAAACCCATGTCAAGACCGATGTTGCCGTTAGATGGACCCAGGTTGACGAAATTGCGGAAGCAAACGGCGATGATACCGCCCACAGCTACAACCGGCAACAGACGGCGAGGTATGCTGAAGATGGTAGAGAAGCCCATGGCCGATACGGCTGCTGCGATGGCAAACTCCCAGTATTCGTGATGAGGAGTCATCGTAAGATCCTTCACGAAGTTGTCGATGTGGCAAACCTGGATGGCGAAGGCGATACCGAACGCCATCGCGAAGATCATCAGCAGGGTATTCAGGGCACGAACCATTCCCACCTCAATATATCCGTCGAGCATATCGCACACAAAGTTGATGAGTGGAACTCCCGGCACGATGAAGAGGGCACACGCCATCAGCGGATGCCAAGGGGTATCTGAATGCATGAAGGCTGGAACCGCTTCGGCAATCGATGGGTTGAGCGAAAGAAATGAGGTCAACCAGGCTATCAGAGTGGCTACGAAAGCCGAAATACCGATGGCTACATAGTTGTTGCAGCCCTTGGTTGGCAAGAACATTCTCAGACGGAAACCCAGAATGGCTGCAAGCGAACAGAAGAAGAAGGCTGGCCAGTCGCAACCGAACTGGATGCAGAATCCGCCGCAGGCAAAACCGCCGCCGATGGCTACCTGCCAAGGGGTGAAGCTGCGTGGGGTGGCCTTGATGTCGTTCAGGGCCTGCTCATACTGTTCGAGCGAATAGTTTTCCTTGATGGCCTTCCAGGTGAGCTTACTTACCTGGGAAATAGAGGTGAGGTTGATGCCGTGCTTCTCGCAGCGCTGGAATTTGGAGAAGGAGTGCACCTCGTCGCTATAGTTCACCATCAGCACATTCCAGTTGATGTAGAAGTGCATGTAGCGTTCGTCGAGTCCGAGGAAAGCTGCTGCACGCTTCATGGTTCGCATGATGCGGGATGTGTCGGCAGCACTCTCCATGAGAATGCTACCGGTACGTAATAATAAGTCGAGTTTTCTTCTGAGTTCTGATTCTGCTATTTCCTTGCAGTTGCAGTTATCTTCTACGCAAGCGCAGGTTTTCAATTCTTTTTCTGTCATATATGTTTATCCAAATACAAAAATAATAATCTGAATGGTTACAATTCTGAGGAACATGGCGAATGGATATACATTCGCATAGCCTACTGTTGGCGCATCTGCCGAAGTCTGCTCACGTACGTAAGCCAGGGCAGAAGGGTTGGTGTTGGCACCTGCCAATACGCCGAGTAATGTATAATAATTGATGTGGAACACGAGCTTGCCGATGATGCCGCCCAGAATGATTGGTATCATGGTGATGGCGATGCCGTAGAGTATCCAGGTCAGTCCGCTTTCTGATGCTACGGTCTGGATAAACTGTTCGCCTGTGCCGAGACCCACGCAAGCCAGGAAAATGCAGATTCCGATTTCGCGCAGCATCAGGTTGGCTGAAATGGTATTGTAGGTAACGAGGTTGTATTTCGGTCCGAAATAACCTATCAGAATGGCTACTACCAATGGGCCGCCGGTAAGTCCGAGACGCAGATTCTCGTTGATGCCTGGGATGAAGAACGGAATGTTGGCTACGATACAACCCAGCATGATGCCCAGGAAGATAGGGATGAGGTTAGGGTAGTTCAGACGTTTCATCTGGTTACCCAGCACCTTCTCGGTATGAGCGATGGCGAGCTCCTTGCCCACTACGGTTACGCGGTCGCCCAACTGGAGTTTCAGGTCTGGGGTTGCGATGAGGTCTACACCATTTCTGTTTACGCGGGTAATGTTGGCGCCAAGGTTGCTTCTAATCTGCAACTGGCTGATGCTCTTGCCGTTGATGCCCGGTTTGGTAATCAGGATTCGGCGGTTGATGAGCTCGCTGCTGAATTCCTCGTCCTTTACGTCAACCTTCTCGCCGAGCAGGGCGATGATAGGTTCTTCTACGGTAGGATGAGCCACAATCTGCAGAATGTCGCCATCTTCTATCACGGTCTGTCCGTTAACCACCTCGTTCTGGCGTTCGCCGTTGTTACGGATAATCTTAGAAACCATGAAGTCGCGCTTCAGCAGATAGCGAATCTGCTTGACGGTATCTTTGAAAACCATCTGGTTAGAAACCTTTACGGCGAAGGTGTTCAGGGTCATCGCTTCAAGATGTCCCTTGCCTCGCTTAGCTTCATCCTCTTCCTTCTGCTTGTCTACGCGTAGCGCGAACCTTAATATAATGAAACTGAGGATAACGCCGAGCACACCCATAGGATAGGCGATGGCATAGCCGGCTGCGATGGATGGGGCGTCGATGTGGCGCAGGTCGCTGAATGCCTGCTGGGCTGCACCCAATCCAGGAGTGTTGGTTACGGCACCCGAAAGGATACCTGCCATAGAGGTGATGGATGTTCCCGAAAATGAGAAGATGACTAAGGTAGTAATGATACTCAGGGCCACAACGATCATGCTGAGCAGGTTGAGACTCTTGCCGCCGTTCTTGAACGAAGCGAAGAAGCCCGGACCTACCTCCAGACCGATAGAGTAGACAAAGAGGATCAAGCCAAATTCCTTGAGGAAGTGGAGCAGATGCTCGTCAAGGTTGAGAGAGAAATGTCCAAAGATAAGACCGATGAACAGAATCCAAGCCAAGCCCAGGGAAACACCTTTTACTCTGAGCTTACCTAAACACAAACCCAAGGCGATGACCAGCGAAAGAATCATCACAGAGTGGGCTACTCCGCCTCCCCAAAGGTCTGGGAAGCCATAAAATAGATTTTTTAAAATCTCCATTTTTCTTTATCTATTAATGTAAATACTGAATTTTCAAAAACATTCTTTCTTATCGATTTCTGAAATCGATTGCAAAGGTATAGATAAAAACGAAAGCAAAACTCGTTTTATATTTAAAAGCTACGAATGCTGCTATAAGTGTTTTCTATAACAAAAAATAGGCTTTGCGGGCTTTTCTTTTCTCTTTCTCATGCATTTCTAGCCCTTTCTATGCTCATTATATCAGTTTTTTTTGTAATTTTGCAACCGGATTATTATAAACAGGAAAGAATATGCTGAATATTGACGAAATAAAGGATAAGAGAATTGCCGTGCTCCTTTCGGGAGGCGTCGACAGTTCGGTTGTGGTTTGGGAGTTTGCCCAGCTGGGCCTGCATCCTGATTGCTTCTACATCAAGATTGGTCCTGAGGAGAAAGAGGAGTGGGACTGCTCTTCGGAGGAGGACCTGGAGATGGCTACGGCTGTGGCTAGAAAGTATGGGTGCAAGCTGCAAGTGGTTGACTGCCATCATGAATATTGGAACGAGGTAACCCGTTATACGATGGAGAAGGTGAAGGCTGGTTTTACGCCTAATCCGGACGTGATGTGCAACCGCCTGATTAAGTTTGGCGCCTTCGATGAGAAGATGGGGCACAACTACGACCTCATCGCCACGGGGCATTATGCGCAGACCGAAACGGATGAAAATGGCGATAAATGGCTTGTCACGAGTCCTGATCCTGTGAAAGACCAGACCGATTTCCTGGCTCAGATAGAGAGCTGGCAATTGAAAAAAGCGATTTTCCCTATCGGCCATCATATCAAGAATGAGGTTCGCGAGATAGCCGAAGAGGAGCATCTGATAAATGCCAAGCGCAAGGACAGCCAGGGAATCTGCTTCCTGGGACAGATAAATTATAATGATTATATCCGCCGTTATCTGGGCGAGAAACCGGGCGATGTTATAGAGATGGAGACGGGCAAGCGCATAGGCGAGCATAAGGGTTTGTGGTTTCATACCATCGGCCAGCGCAAGGGCTTGGGCTTTGGCGGCGGTCCCTGGTTTGTGATTAAGAAGGATGTAGAGAACAATATCCTGTATGTGAGTCATGGTTATGATCCGCAGTCGGCATACAAGAAGGATTTTCCTCTCCATGATTTCCATTTCCTCACACGCGAGGTAGCTATGCAGAAGGTAACTTTCAAAATTCGTCATACGCCGGAATATCATCCTGCTACAATAGAAAAACTGGAAGACGGCCGCTGGATGATTCATTCAGAAGAGGCGATTCATGGTGTGGCTCCCGGCCAGTTCTGTGTAGTTTATGATGAACATCATCATCGTTGCTATGGCTCGGGCGAGATTACGGTATAAATATTTTAAAATGAAAAAAGGGATGAGTCATCAATCTGATATTTTGATGATTCATCCCTTTTTGTTTTATCTGTTTTTACCCTTCCCCGATAATGCTGTCCAGCAACTCCTGGCAGGCATCTTCGAGAAGCGTGATAACGAGCTCGAAGTCGCTATAGTCGCCATAATACGGATCGGGAACGGTGGTGTATTCGCGATGATGGGTCAGAAAATCGGCCATGCGCACTACTTTCTTCCTATCAGACTCTGAAGAAGCCATGGAGGTAATGGCACGGTAGTTTTCGTTGTCCATTACCACGATGGTTTCGAAACGGGCGAAGTCTGACTTCTGAAACTGGCGGGCATGGCTGTTGAAATTGTAGCCATGCTCGGCGCCACATTTGCGCATGCGGCTGTCGGGTAACTGACCTATGTGCCAGCCCCCGATGCCCGCAGAATCGATTTCAAACTCATCCTGAAGCCCTGCTTTTTCTACAAGACTCTTCATGATTCCCTCGGCTGCCGGAGAGCGGCAGATGTTGCCCAGGCAGATAAATAATACGGTATGTTTACCTTTCTTTGTCATGTTGCTAACTTTTTTTGTTTGCAAAGTTAGCATAAATCTCTGTATTATGCAAGATTTTTCTTCATTTTTCTTCCCACAAAGTTCCAGGCAGGCATCTTCTTCAGGGTGCTGCGGATAGGCTGAATGTCCCAGAGCAGGAAGATGATGAGCACGCCGATGCCGATGAGACAGGTTAGTCCGTAGAGCTCGCGGATGCTGATCATCAGCAGGTTGCCGGCATCATAAGGCAGTCCGCGCGACATGTTTTCTGCCATCTGATGGCGAAGTCCGTAGCTGTAGAGTCCGGAGCACATCGCCGAAACAGGGCCGTTGCGGATGATGCCTGCCATCGTCAGTCCCATGAAGAAATGCTCAAACGGCATCAGTTCTTCCAGATAGATGGTCAACATGCAGAAGAAGATGGCGTTGCCGATGCTTCTGAGGAAGATGGGCAGATAGAGTGCCTCGATGTTGAGCCTCGGGTCGATGAGGAAATACATCATTACGGGATAACATACCATCGTTGCCACGCCTATCGTGAGCAGTCGGGTATATTTCTGATGGAGCACCTTGCACCAGAACAGGCAGAAGAGGCAACCGGCGATAGCCCCCACCCATTCTACGAAGTTGAGCACATTGGTGGTAAACGTGCCGAAATGAAGCACGCCGCCCGTAAAGGCTGTCTGCAGCACCTTTGGCGTACTGCCCATGAACTCTACGAAGGCGAAGAGGATGAGTAGCGGGATGAGCCGTTTATACTTCCATGCCGCTGGAGCGATGTAAGGATGACGGATGTGGAGCATGCGCTGGATGCAGAAATATCCTGTAAAAATAAAGAGTACTATATCCATCTGCATAATCTTCGAATCGAGCCAGTTGTAATGCTCGCCGTAGGTGAAGAAGAAGATGAACTCCAGCATCCATGCCGACCAGAGAATGCATCCCAGATAATCGAGGCTGATGAAGGGCAGGGGCTTCATGAAGCGGAAGTCGTGGGTGGTGACATACACGATGAGTGCTACCAGCAGCAGGGCGCCTGTCATCGTCCAGTTGATGATGCGCCAATCCTGATATATATAAATAAGGTGTTCGGTAACCCAAGGCGAGAGAAACATATTTCCCAGCACGATGCAGTAGAGCAGGGGGAAGAAGATGGTAAAATCGCGCTTGGAGGTCATCCATAGCTGGATGGTACTCATACACTCGAAGGTGCCGCAGAGTTTGAAGAAACCTGCGATGTAGGCGAGAATGCACATCACGGGAACCGAATCGGTCCACATGATGAGGAAATTGCAAGCCGCTATTACCAACGCCGCATTCAGCAGAAGTTGGCGGTTGGTAAAATGAAACTTCATCTTGAAGAGAAGGGGGAATGGCATCGCCACGCCCACTACGTTGAACATGATGATCATGAGCACGTCTTCTCTCATCAAACTGTACTCGCCCATCACCTGGCTCATGGCTCCTCCGTAAATTCCGCCCGACATCTGGAAGATGAAGGCGAAGAGGAGATAAATCCAAGGTTGCAACCGGCGAGGAATATATCCGTTGAACGAAGGGACGCGGAAGGGTCCCTGTAACATAGGAGGTCCTGGCATTTTTTTTAATTAATAATTGATAATTTATAGTTTATAGAACATTCTATTTATAGTTGATAGTTTATAGAACATTCTATTTGAGGCGAACCTTGGTTTCTACGTTCAGACCGGCACGGAGCAGGGCTACCTGTTTAGGGTCGTTGTCTGGGGTGAGGGCGATGCGAACCGGTACGCGTTGCTCTACCTTGACGAAGTTGCCGGTGGCATTATCTACCGGAATCATGGAGTAGGCGTTGCCGGCAGCTGCTGAGAGTGCCTCTACCTTGCCATGGAATACGACACCCGGAATGGCATCGGCTGTAAAATCTACCGCCTTGCCCACCTGGATGCCGTCCATCTGGGTTTCACGATAGTTGGCTACTACCCATACATCGTTGTCATCCACGATGCGTGCCAACATCTGTCCTGGCTGAACCAGCTGTCCCTCGTGGATATCTTTCCTTCCCATCACGCCGTCGCAGGTAGCCACGATTACGGTATAAGAAAGGTTCAGACGGGCCAGATTGAGCTGAGCCTCTGCCACACTCTCGCCGGCACGCGAACCGCCCAGCTGCTGGGTCTGTACGTTGCGAACCGAGGCAGCACTTGCCTTCCGGCTGCTTGCCTGCTCATAACGAGCCTTGGCTCCCAGATAGCGGGCGTAGGCATTATCATATTGCTGGCGGGTTACCGCATCCTTCTTCATCAGGGCTGCAAAACGGTCGAAATCCTGCTTGGCGTTCATCATGTCTACACGTGCCTCTTCGATACCTGCCGAAGCCGTCTGCACGTTGGTAGTGGTGGTTCCCATGCTGGCTGATACAACCGAAGAACCTGCCTTAGAACCGCGCAGACCAGCCTCTGCCTGAGCCACATGCAGGCGGAATTCTGAATCTTCGATAATGACGAGTGTATCGCCCTTCTTCACGTGCTGATAGTCGGAGAAACGGATTTCCTTGATAAATCCTGATACGCGCGTGTTGATAGGCGTAATGTGGCGATTCACCTGAGCATCATCGGTATAAACCACGTCGCTACCATGATAAAAATGGCTGAAACACCAGCCGATGGCTCCTATAAAACAGAGGATGATAACTACATTATATATTCTCTTGATAATCTTCTTATTCATAATTTATATTTGTTTTATTGTTTGAAAAAGAGCAGATGAATTGGCTTTCCCTTCGGACGCCGAACCTTGTTTCTTCGTTCTTCACTCTTCACTTTCTAAATTTCTCCCACTACGTATTTCATGCGGTAATAAGCGTATACGATGTTGATGCGGGCATCTACCTCGCTCAGTTCGGCGTTGAGCTTCAGGTTCGATGCATCCACCATGTCGGTTACCAGCGCCAGCTGACTGAGATAGCGGGCATTCATCACCTCGTAGTTCTGCTGCGCCAGTTCTACGCTCTTGCGTTGCGTTTCCAGTTCTACGTAGTTTTGCTGATATTGCACGTAGGCAGCCTGTACGCTATTGTTCAGCTGTTCAGCCTGCAGGGCATGGCTTTCTTTTGCCTGTCGGGTTTCTACGGCAGCCTGTCTGATGCGCTTGTTGCTCTTGAAGAGCGAACTGAGGCTGTATTTCACGCCTACGCCCACATACCATACGTTCAGATTCTTGTCTATCGGCGGCAACTCGAAGAGGATAGGTCCGTCAAAATTCTCGGCAGCCACCAGAGCCACTTTCGGCAGCAGGTCGCTCTTGGCAATCTTCTCCTTCTGTTCCGCTATTCTGATGGCGTTGCTGCTCTGTTCCAGCAGGGGCGAATTCATCGTGCTTGCCGTCTGCCAGTAAGCTTCGCCATCCTTGGCGTAAGCCTTGTCTGCAATCGTAGCGTCCGGAATAATCAGCATCTCCTGTTCCCCTTTATCTTCCTGGTTCATGCCGAGCGTATTCAGGAGCTGGTGGTTCAGGATACTGCGGTTGTTGCGTAGCGAAGTGAGTCCCAGTTTCAGGCTCTCCATCTGCAGTTCGTATCGGGTGATGTCGTTCTTGAGCGCCATTCCCTGGGTTTGTTTCGCCTTGATGTCGGCGATAAGCTGGCGGGTGAGCTCGATGTTTTTTTCATATACCTTGATACGGTTGTCTATCTTGTAGAGGTCCAGATACTGTCCCAGGGCGATGAAGCGAGCCTGCTGACGGGTGAGTTTCACGCCCACCTCTGCCTGCTGCTTGCCCAGTTCGGCGAGGCGGATGCCTGCGTTGATGGCGCCACCAGCATAAACCACCTGCTGTGCCTGGAAGGCGAAATTATTGCCGAAGTGGGGCGATTTCAAACCTTGGGCGTTACTGAAGTCGCGGTCGGTCATCAGGGCGTTTCCGATGTAACTGAAGGAGAGGGATGCATCGAGGTCGGGCAGTTTCTTGCTTTTAGCCGATTCGATACCGATGCTGGCAGCTTCTACGCCCGATTTCGAGGTTCGTAGCGACTTGCTGTTTTCTTCGATTCTCTCGAAGAGTTGGGCGATGGTCATCCTGGTTTGAGCCACAGCCCATAGAGAGCCTCCCCAGATGAGAAGGCCTGCAATCATCATTTTCTTTATCATTCAAAAAATCTGTTTTTTATTATTCTTTAAAAATTCTGTTATCTCATGAATTCGGGTGCAAAGGTACGGCGATTTTGGCGAATATCCGTTTTAAATTTTTCGTGCCGCATGGATTTTTTCGGAACAAAAGTTCTTTTTTCTCACATTATTTCCGTATATTTGCACACAAAAAGCGAATAAAAGGTATTTATGGTAGAATTATCAGAACTGAACAGTTATCAGGAGGCCAGTCTTTTCTGCTCCGATTTGAGCGAGTGGCAGGAGGGGCCTCAGGTATTGACCTATGGAGCCATTCTCCTTTGCCGCAAGGGCAGGGCCGTGATGAATGTGAATTATAAGGATTGGGATCTCTATGAGGGAGCCGTCATCACCCTGTTTCCGAATGATGTGGTAGAGGTGAAGAAGGTGGAGCCTTCTGCTTCCTGCGAGGGAGATGCCTGTGCCGCCATGAATGCTTCGACCTTCGAAGTGGAGATGCTGAAATATAATCCATCTCTGCTGCGCGAAGCCAGTCTGCAGCTGGAACAGACGGTTTATTCTGCCTTGCGCGAGGACAGATGCCGGCAGGATTCGCCCGTGGTTACCCATATCATCGACAGTATGTTTGCCCTCCTCAGACTCTATTTCGAGCAGCATGACTGTACCTGTATCTCGCAGCTGGTACTCTATCAGCTCAAGGCCTTCTTCATAGGGTTCCACGAATATCTGCAACGCAATCCGCAGAACTGTCCCGACGAGGTGAAATCTTACAGGGTGAGGGAACTCTTCAACCGCTTCATGATGCTCATGGAACGCGATTACAAGAAATCGAGAGATGTCAATTATTATGCCGAGCAGATGAACATCACCTCCAAGTATCTTTCGAATATCGTGAGGCAGGTAACGGGGCATACACCCAAGATCATCATCGACCAGTATGTGGTGCTCCAGTTGAAGATGCAGCTCAAGCGCTCCGCCCAGAGCATCAAGGAGATGGCATGGGAATATCATTTTGCTGATGCCAGTTTCTTCTGCCGCTATTTCAAGAAACATACCGGAATGACGCCGCAGCAGGTGAGAGAATGAATACAGTAATTATAACATAAAAATTTTCAAAACATGACAACAACACTTATCATATTGGTTATTACGGTAGCCCTGTTCATCTGGGGTAGGGTGAGGGCCGACATCGTGGCGCTTACCGCCCTGGCTGCACTCCTGGTTCTGGGTATCCTGACGCCTGCCGAGGCGCTGGCGGGCTTCTCTTCGCCCATCGTCATCATGATGATAGGACTCTTCGTGGTGGGTGGAGCTATCATGCAGACCGGACTTGCCAAGCTTACGGGCAATAAGCTCATGGCGCTCTCGCGCGGCAACGAAACCATCACCTTCCTGCTCGTAATGCTCGTAACCTCGTTTATCGGCGCCTTCGTGAGCAATACCGGAACGGTAGCCCTCATGATGCCTATCATCATGAGTATAGCTGCGGGCTCGGGCATGCAGTCGTCGCGTTTCCTCATGCCGCTCGCCTTTGCCGGAAGTCTGGGCGGAATGCTTACCCTCATCGGTACGCCGCCCAACCTGGTTATCGATGAAGTATTGACCGAGGGCGGTTATCAGCCGCTTGCCTTCTTCAGCTTCTTCCCTGTGGGCATCATCGTCATCGCCATCGGCATCATCGTGCTCATGCCGCTCAGCAAAATCTTCCTCAGCAAAAAGCAGAACGGTAAGAAAAAGAAGCAGGGCAAATCGCTTGATGACCTGGTAGACGAATATCAACTGCTCGATAATCTGCATCGCTACATCGTGCCTAGCCGACGCTCTTCTGCCGCCCTCGACGAGAATGGCGAGCAGATGGATATCGTGGGCAAAACCCTGAAGAATCTGAGCATCCAGAAGAAATATGGCGTGAGTATCATCGAGATAAGAAACGAGAAGAAATCACGACTGGGACTGGTGAAGGATGTGAGCCAGAACATGGCGAAGAGCAGCAGCACCATTCAGGTTCACGATACCTTATATATAATAGGTGAGGAGGAGAAGATGAAACGCTTTGCCAGCGATTACGGCCTAAGGAAGATGAAGGATGTGAAGATTGATTTCTACGACTTGGGACTGACCGAAATCGTGGTGATGCCTACGTCTAATTTTGCCGGTCTGCGCATAGGCGATGCCAACCTGCGCAAGCGTTTCGGCATCAACGTGCTGGGCGTAAAGCGTGGCGATGAATATATTACCGACAATCTGATAGCCACCAAGCTGCATGTGGGCGATATGCTCCTGGTGCAGGGCGAATGGACCAATCTGGCTCATCTGGCTACCGATACGAGCAACTGGGTGGTTATCGACCAGCCAGAGAAGACTGCCGACAAGGTGCTCTTGGATTATAAGGCGCCTGTGGCGGCTGCCATCATGCTGCTGATGATTGCGATGATGGTATTCGATTTCATTCCTGTGGCTCCGGTCACGGCGGTCATCATCGCCGGACTGCTGACCGTCTTTGCCGGATGTTTCCGGAATGTGGAGGCGGCTTACAAGACCATCAACTGGGAGAGCATCGTGCTGATAGCCGCCATGATGCCGATGTCTACGGCGCTTGAGAAGACGGGTGCTTCGGCCTTGGTTTCTCAGGGGCTGGTAGAGAGTTTGGGTTCGATGGGACCTACAGCTCTCTTGGCAGGTATCTACTTCACCACTTCTCTGATGACGATGTTTATCAGCAATACAGCTACGGCTGTGCTGATGGCTCCTATTGCCCTGGTGGCGGCCCAGCAGGTAGGTGTGAGTCCTTATTCCTTCCTCTTTGCGGTTACGTTGGGCGCCAGCATGTGCTTTGCCTCTCCGTTCTCCACGCCTCCTAATGCGCTGGTGATGAAGGCGGGTGGCTATACGTTTATGGATTACGTGAAGGTAGGTTTGCCTCTGCAGATTATCATCGGCGTTGTGATGACCTTCGTTCTTCCGCTCCTGTTTCCTTACTAAGGATTTTTGATATCAAGATAAAAGCCCCTGATGTTTTTCCCGCATTGGGGGCTCTTTTTTTATCGGGTTAAATCAGGCTTTTTTATTTTCCCAATTAGGGAGATTTTTTTCTCCAACTGGGCAAGTGATTTTGCGCGCTTTCTGAATCACGATGCAAAGATACGAAATCCCGATTTATCAGGTGTGCGATAGCGTGCGATACCATGCGATATCGGAACATTTTCTGAATAAACACTCAACATTCAACATTCAACATTAAAAAAGCCTCCGTTCCCAGCGATTCTATCGCTGGTCCGTCACCCGCCAAGTCACCACTCACCATTAAAAACTATCCCGGTTCCCCGAGGTTATCGATAATAGCCTTTACCTGCTTGGGCGTGAACGACTTGCAAGTCTTTTCATACCCCATCTGCTGCAATTCATCCCAGAGCGGCTGGCAACGCCGAATCCAACTCATGAGATGATTCACGGCCGTGCGTGGCATACTCTCAGGAAAGTACATCAGTCCCAGTTCCTTCTTCGTATACGAACGGTTTATAAAATCTTCCATAATCTTAATTTTTTAAATCATTTGTTTATCGGCTCCTTGCTCCCGGAAGTTGCAGCAGCCTCTAAAAGATAGTATTCGCTGAAATCCTTGCAGCCCGGTGGCAACTGGTGGTGAACCAGCTGGGGGAGCATCTCCCTGAGTTGCATAAAGAGGCTTTCGCCCGGCACATCCTGATCAGGAAACATGTGGAATTCCACCTGATACAGTCTTCCGATATCCGTCAGCAGCTGCTTATCCTCGGGCTTGAGAAGTGTGGCAGAAGGGATGGCTATCGCCTTATGTCCGGCAGAAAGCATCGCCCAGCAGTCGCTACATCCCTCCGTAATAAACAGCCTCTCGCCCGGTTTCAGTCTCTTCACAACCGGCAGATTATAGATGCTGCATCTTGCGCCGTAAGGGAACCGGAAGCGGGGAGCATCCTGCTCCTTTTCTTCGCCCGGCCTTTTTTCTTCAGAAGGAACATTCCCCTCAGAAGAACATTTCTCTTCAGAAGAAAGATTTCCAGCCGAAGAAGCCTTCTCGTCAGAAGAACAACCTCCCGATGAAGATTTTTTCTTCGTGTAATCCAGATTCCTGTTCTGGATTCCGATAAGCCGTCCTTCGGTATTGAAGTAAGGAATCTGCAGCCAGTTGATGCCCTTCTTATCCGTCCATGAAGTCAGTCGGCACCAGTTCACCACTCTCCAGTCAATCTTCCTCTCCTCGAAGAGAAATCTCCGAGCCGTCTGGTTAAGCCAGGGATGTTCGAAGAACCTAGCATACCTGCTTGCATCGAAGGAAGATTTCCCCGAATTGTCATCCGAAGAAGAACCATCGGATGAAGAGCCCGAAGAAGAATACTCCTCCAGCTGAATCTGATGTTCCTCGGCGAGCCATCGGCAAGCCGCCGGGAAATCCTTCCCCAGGTATCGCATCGCCAGGTCGATGGTGCCGATAGAACTCCTCATGCAGACATAGCATCTGCAGCTGTTCTTGGTCTTGTTGAACGTAAGGCTGGCGTGGTGGTCGTCATGGAAGGGGCAGAGCGCCTTATGGTGCTCCACCTTCATCCCCAGCTCTTTCGCAACCTTCTCTATCGGAAGTTCGCGCAGTTTCTGAATCTCATATTTCTCCATCATATCCCTTTCCCTTTCTTTTTCTTGGCATCAGCAGCCATCTCCTTCTGCTCGTCATCAGCCTCTTTCTTCTTTCTTCCAGAGCCGCCACTCTTGCCCCTGTTCCGAGCGATTCCATCGCTCGTCCCGCTTCCTGTCAAGTACTCCTCAGTCTTAGTATAAAGCCCCGTTTCTGCCGAAAAGGTGATAAACTTGCGAAACACCCATTTCCTGATTTGCCCCTTCGTGCCATCTTTCGATTTCCCCAGCTGCAAGCGGAGCGATTCCAGCTGCGCCTCGTTGAAAGGGTTTGGCAGGTCGTCAAGCAGGTTCTTAGGTCCTCTTCGCTGTGCCTCGCTTACCGAGTCAGCATCCTGGTTCAGCAGGTCGGCGAATAGCTGCATCTTGCTCCAGATATCATGATAAACCAGCCACTCCACAAGCTCACCCATCGCCTTCGTCCAAGTCTGGTCGTTCAGCACCCAGAGCAGGCAGCCCGCCTTCCATGCCGACACGATGGAGCGCTTTGAGATATCCCACAGCACATCATCATCCGTCAAGTCAGCAAGCGTAGCCATATCTGCCGCCAGACGGTCGGTAAGCGAGTTCAGAGGCTTGATGATAAACCGTCCCTTACAGATGCTGAGTTTCACCAGATACTCATCCAGCTTTTCAAAGAAACCGGCATCATATTCACCCTGTCTTGGGATCTTTCCCACTCGCGCCTGGCGCGCCTTATAAGAGAATACCATTCGGCCGAAAGTACCATTGAAGAGCTCGTTCTTGTAAAACTTGCGGGCTGCAAATGGGGTAGAAGAGAGCGTGAGATTGGCGCGCAGAACCGGATTACCTGTTATGCCGTCTGCCGTTGCTCTCAGAGCTCCGGCTCGCTGGCGGTCGTAGATATTGCGCAGCATCTGAGATATCTGCTTATGTCCGCCACACATCCGGTCCGCCATCTCCACCTCGGGCAGATTGAGGTATTGCGTTCTCTCGCCCAACTTCTCGCATCCCATGGCATTCTGGATGAAGGCGGCGTTGGTGACATCTGAGGGTGGAAACCAGAAACTCACATCCGGGCGTGCCGGTTTCTCCTTGTTGGCAGACTTCGTTTTCATCTGTCTCTGCCATTCCACAAGCTTATCAAGTTCCTTCTCATCATGTTCACGGAAGTTGTGACAGATAGCTTCCACGATGTTGGACAGTTGTCCCTTATTACAGCCCGAATCGGCCACGAGATTGGCCATCATGCCACATAATTCCTTCCAACTGAGGTCAGGATATTGAAATTTCGCCTCACTTACCTGCGCTCCGAGTATTGGAAAGAGCATCGGAACTAAGGGCTCATGCATGTCTTTTGATACCTGAGAGAGCAAAAGTTGTACACATTCGGTGCCTTTTCCCAGCTTTGGCATCGCCGGAGCGGTTGAAATTGTGATATTATACTTCAAATTTTTTGTTTTCATTTCTTCTTAATTTATTGATTATGAGCTTTTTAGAGAGAAGTGGGGTTGGGTGGAGCGTTCCAGTTCCAGTTGTTCCAATTAATTTTTTGAGCGTTCCATTCCACCTTATTATATATATAACTATCTATATATTAAGTAGTTATAGAGTCTCTATAAAGGGATATTGTCCTATGAAAACCTATTTGGAACAATTGGAACAACTGGAACAACTGGAACGCTTGCCCGAAAATCACTTCTGTTTTGAGCCTGTTACCGGCACCCCCGAAGTCCCCATTTCCTCTAGAAAGCCTCAACTCCGTTTTATCAATTTTTACCCCTGCCGCTGAATGATTTCCTATCTTTGCTGCGTGTTTGAAAAATAACCTTTTCTTATGCCTTTGCAGAGTACCCGGCAAGCATGGACCTACCTTTTATGCCGCAAAGTTAAGATTATTATTTGGAATACGCAAAGTTTTCGGGGCTTTTTCTTGGTGGTTTATCAGAAAATGAGTAGTTTTGCGGGCGTGAATCAAATAGATAACGAATAATGGATAAGACAACGACTCAAATTACGATGCTCGGAACGGGAAATGCTACGGTTTCCCAGATTTATAATACTTGTTTTCTGCTCCAGACTCCCGGCTCCCTGATGCTGGTGGATGCGGGCGGAGGAAACGGAATACTGGCGCAGCTGAAGAAGGTGAATGTTCAGATTTCTGATATTCATCACCTCTTCGTTACCCATGCGCATACCGACCATGTGTTGGGTGTGATCTGGGTAATCCGAATGGTGGCACAATGTAAGGGTTACGAGGGATTGCTGCATGTGTATGGAAACGATAAGGTGATGAAGGTGATCAAGACCATCATCGACATGATTCTTGCCAAGAAGCAACTGGCTAGGGTGGCTGAAAGGGTGGTGTTCCATCAGTTGGAAGATGGCGATAGTTTCGAAGTGGGGGATATGAAGCTGGAATGCTTTGATATTCAGTCTACTAAGGAAAAACAGTTCGGATTCCGAGCTGAGCTGCCTTCTTCTGATGAATCGGGTAAGCCTTTGGTCTTGGCGTGCCTGGGCGATGAGCCTTATAACGAGCAGAACCGACGCTACATAGTGGGGGCTGACTGGATGATGTGCGAGGCGTTCTGTCTCTATGCCGACCGCGATACGTTCAAGCCTTATGAGAAATGCCACAGTACGGCGCTTGATGCCGGAAAACTGGCGGAGGAACTGGGCGTGAAAAATCTTATCCTGTATCATACGGAGGAGAAAACGCTCGCTAATCGTAAAGAAAATTATACCCGTGAAGCTGCCGAGAACTTCAAGGGTAGAATCTTCGTTCCGGATGATTTGGAGGTGATAGAGCTGTAGTTTTTTATCCCACAGATTTCACAGATTTACACAGATTTTTGACCTGTACGGTCGGGGATTTCACAGATTTTTTTGTTTGGATATTTGGGGGGAATCCTTCTCCCGATTATGGCAAGAATGAATCTGTGTAAATCTGTGGAATCTGTGGGACTTTTTAATGGTGAGTTTTATCAACTTAATCGGCTGAATCCGGTAGGAAAATCTTGGTTACTTCCCGCTCTCCGAAATCTATCATGGCGTTGAAGAGACTCACTTTTTCCGCCTTTCTGAGGTCTTCTAGTGTGAGGTCGGCTTCCTGGATGATGCCGGCTTCCAGGAGCTGGGCACGCTTGGTTCCCTGGAGCAGGGGATGCTTGGGGGTGAGCCATCTGTTGCCATCAAAAAGGGCGAGATTGGTGAAGGAGGTATCGGTAATGAGCCCGTTCTTTACAATGATGATTTCATCGCAATCGTCCTTCTGGACTACCAGGGCGTTGAGCGCACTTCGGTCTGTGCTCTTATAGGTGTAATCGATATTATTATCCTCTACCACCTTGAGGGAATGAATCTCCTTCATCTTGTAGGGGGCGTACTCGATGGCTTCCACGCCCTGGATGCCATAAACCACTCGTGCCTTGTAAAGGTTCATTTCCTCTTTTGGGGAAATGAGGGATGAGAGTTTTATTTCTTCAGATGCGAGGGCTGGAAAGAACCTGTGGATGGTTCTCTCCATTCTTGCCTGATGATAGGGCAGGGCCAGAGCCTTGCCGTTCTTGATCTTTATTGTTTCTACAAATTGCTGTTTCATTATCTCTTTTATTTTTTCTAAGATGAAAGGTGGATTTAAATCGGAAGGTAGATTTTCTGAATCACTTCCTCGTATTCCCTCCGGCAATCGCTCTTCGAAGTGATGCCGCCGCCTGCCTTGAAATACAATTCTCGGCTTTCCTTCGGCTTCTTTCCTTCGTTTGCCTTGAAATTCTTTTCTCCGTCGGCTTCAAAATCAACCGGCGAAGTTTCTTCTTCGATGAATCTTATCATGACGGCAGAGTTGAGTTCGCCCTGGTCGTAGATTCCCATGATGCCCGTGTAGAAGCCACGGTCGTAGCCTTCTGCCTCGTGGATGATCTGCATGGTTTTATCCTTCGGGGCGCCCGTGATGGAACCGGCTGGGAGCTGGGCATCGAGGATTTCGCCCAGATGGTGCGGGTAATCTTCGGGCAGGCGACCGCTGATTTCTGAACTGGTTTGCAGGATGTCGCCCTTGTTGGTGTGCAGCACGTCGACGTAACGGTATTTATCTACTCTTACATTCTCTGCCACCCGGCTCAGGTCGTTCCTTATCAGATCTACGATGGTGGCGTGTTCTGCTGCCTCTTTCCGGTCTTCCATCAGCAGCTTTTCGGCATTGGGGAGGGATGCATCCAGGGTTCCCTTCATGGGATAGGAGTAGATTCTTCCGCCCTTGATTTTGACGAAGGTTTCGGGCGAAAAGCAGACGAAGGGATTTGAAATCTCTTCGATGATGTCTTCTTTCTTATAAGCTATATTCTGTGCTTCTTCTTTTTTCTGCTGAACTTTATCTTCTGCTTGATTTCTCTTTTTTCTGAGCAGCAGTTTATACTTTCCTTTTGCACGATGGAAAATTTCTTCTAATGAAAGATTGCAGCTTACGGGAACCTTGCAGGTGAGATTCGTGAGATAGCTGTTGCCCGCCATAATGTTGCTCTTCACGATGTTGAAGCTTCGCTCGTAATCCTCGTAAAGTGGGGGCTCTATCTGCCAAGTGGTCTCCGAAGTCCCTTCCTTCAAAGTCTCTTTCCAGACATGAGAAAGGTTTCCTCTTCCTTCGAAATCGAAGAGGCATTCTTCGGGATTTATATCTGATAGCTGGCGGATGAACGCCTTGTCGCCCTGATAGTTGATGACAAAGAGAAAAGGCTCGTCCTGGCTTGCCAATCGGTTGATTTTATCTATGATTTCCTGTTTCATGCCTGCAAAGATACTGCTTTTCTTTGGATGGGCAAAAGATTGGTGATAAAATATTTCAAGGCTTTGAGTTGCTGGAACACAAAAAATCCCGAGACATGGAGAAATGCCCCGGGATTCCGTTGATAAAAACTATGCAAATTGTTATTCGTATTCTCAATACTTTTGCAAACTTTGTTATTCGTTTCTCAATTCCTTAGCAGCCTCTACCATTCTAATGAGCGAGGCCTTGGTTTCTGCCCAGCCACGGGTCTTCAAACCGCAATCCGGATTCACCCAGAGCTTGCTCTTGTCGATGAATCTTTCCGCTTTTTTCAGCAAATCTACCATCTCCTGAGTCTCTGGTACTCGGGCTGAATGGATGTCGTAGACGCCCGGACCAATCTCGTTAGGATAGTGGAAATCGGCAAAGACATTCAGCAATTCCATCTGCGAACGGGAACACTCTATGGTGATCACGTCAGCATCCATCGCAGCAATATGTTCGATAATATCATTAAACTCAGAATAGCACATGTGGGTGTGAATCTGAGTTTTGTCTTCCACGCCGCTGGCTGAAATCCGGAAGCTTTCTACTGCCCATTTCAGATACTCATCCCATCCTGACTTGCGCAAAGGCAAACCTTCGCGGATGGCTGGCTCGTCTATCTGGATAATCCTGATGTTGTGGCGCTCCAGGTCGCAAACCTCATCACGGATGGCGAGGGCTATCTGCTTGCAGGTGAGAGAACGGGGCTGGTCATTTCTTACAAACGACCATTCGAGGATGGTTACCGGACCGGTGAGCATTCCCTTCATCGGCAACTGGGTGCACGACTGTGCGAAGGTGCTCCAATCCACGGTCATCGCCTGCTTGCGCTTCACGTCGCCATAGATTACTGGTGGTTTCACGCAGCGGGAACCGTAGCTCTGAACCCATCCGTTCTGGGTGAAGGCAAAGCCTGCCAACTGCTCGCCGAAATACTCCACCATGTCGTTGCGCTCAAACTCGCCGTGCACCAGCACATCCAGTCCAATCTCCTCCTGCCATTCTATGCATTTTCGGGTTTCTTCCTTCAGCAGTTGATTGTATTCGGCAGCCGAAATTTCGCCCTTCCTGAACTTGGAACGCCATGAGCGCACCTCTTTGGTCTGAGGAAACGAGCCGATGGTGGTGGTAGGATAGAGCGGAAGATGGAGCTCTGAATGCTGAATCTTCTGGCGCACCTCGAATGCTGAATGGCGCTGCGAATCCTTATCGGTTAAGGCGGCAACCCGGGCTTTCACCTCTGGGTTGTGAATCAGGAAAGAAACCTTTCGGTCGGCAATATCCTTCTGATTTTCAGCGAAGTAAGCCTGGATGCCTGCTGCGTAGTCTTGTTCTGCAGTCTTTTCCTGATGAGAGAATCCCTCTTTGGTCTCACTCCCGGCAAGCGCCTTGATGGCAGCCAGTTCCTCTATCTTCTGTGCTGCAAATGCCATCCATCGCTTGATGCCGGCAGGGAGATTCTGCTCCTTGTTTTCGAGCGCCAGATCGTATGGCACGTGGAGGAACGAGCAGGAACCTGCCACGAAGACTCTATCGGCTCCGAGCTTGCCTGTCGCCTTGTTTACTAGCTCGATCGACTTCTCCAAATCGTTCTTCCAGATGTTGCGGCCGTCCACTACGCCGAGCGAGAGAATCTTGTCTGCAGGCAGGATGTTGAGGATGGAATCCAACTGCTCCGGGCATCTTGCCAGGTCGATGTGGAGGGCTTCCACAGGCAGGTTTACCGCCAAATCTGCGTTATCTTTCAAGCCATCGAAATAGGTGGCTACGATAATCTTGAGGCGGGTGTTCTCTCTGATGTAACCGAACGCCTTCTGGATGGCGTTGCGCTGCTCATCGTCCAGGTCGAGGGCGAGATAAGGCTCGTCTATCTGAATCCATTCTGCTCCCTTCTCTTCCAGGGCTTTGAGAAGTTCGACGTAAACCGGGAGAACCTTATCGAGCAGATCAAGGCGATTGAAACCATCCTGCATTCCCGTGATATCCTCCTTCTCCTTTCCTAAAAGAAGGAACGATACCGGACTCAGAATCACGGGCTTGGTCTTGATGCCTAATTCCAGGGCTTCGCAGAATTCATCCACCACTTTCGTATCGAAGAGTGAGAATTCCTGATCCTTCACAAATTCCGGAACGATGTAATGATAATTCGTATCAAACCATTTGGTCATCTCCATCGCAATCACATCTTCCTGCTCGTTCTGCTCGCCGTGGGCCATGGCGAAATAGAGGCGGAGCTTATCTTCCTTCAGGCTATTGTAGCGCGAAGGGATGGCTCCGAGAGTGAGGGTGAGGTCGAGGGTTGTGTCGTAGTAGGAGAAATCGTTGGAAGGGATGAGGTCGATGCCTGCCTTCTGCAGCAAGTTCCAGTTTTCTCTGCGGAGATTTCTGGCGGTATTCTCCAGTTCGTTACGGTTGATCTTACCAGCCCAATAGGCTTCGCAAGCCTTCTTGAGTTCACGCTTCTTACCAATGCGAGGATAGCCCAGCACATTTGTCTTGATGTTTTTGATACTACTCATATCTCTTGTTTTTTATGTTGTTATTCGTTTTCGGCTGCAAAGGTAAGAAGAAGAATCTCATCCGCCAAATATTCTTTCGTTTTCAGGAAAACGTTCTGAAATATGCGGAAAACGATGACTGTGGCAGAATAATATTCTGTAAAAACAGAAAGTTCCGAAAAGAAGAGTAGTCAATGGTACTGGGCTTCCGGGGGCTAACTCTCGAAACTTCAGTTAATAAGCTTCTCCCTGCTCTATCTCTTCCTGCGTGATGCGCTTGCGGTCGATGGCGCGCCAGGCAAAGACGATGTAGGCGAGCACTAACGGGATGAGGAGGGAAACTATCGCCATGGTGCGGAGCGTGAACTCGCTGCTGCAACTGTTGGCGAGGGTGAGCGAACTCTGAATGTCGATGTTGGATGGATAGTAGGCGGTATTGTTCCAGCCGGCTATCAGCAGCAGAACCAGCACGGTAAGCACGGTTCCGATGCCCGTAAACCAGATTCCCTTTCTATACTGCACGCTCCTCGATGACTTGAAAATGCCGAAAAGAACGAGTACTACACCTATTAATAATATTACAAGCAGGACTGGCATCTCCAGAAGATTGTGAAGATACTTCATGCTTTCTATCGTAATGCCGGAAGAAGAAGTGCTGAATCCATCCTTTACCAGCAATCTGATGAGGAATGGCAGGAAGAACAATAGGAAGAGGAGGGCATTCCATGGCAACTGGCGGGTGCAGCGCTCCTGAATCTGCTGGTGCTCGATGTTGTTCTTGATGTAGAGCATGCCCAGAATGCGGGCTAGCATCAGTACGGCAAGTCCCAGCACCACGTTCCATGGGTCAAGCAGGGCATCAAGACCATGACTGGCGTTTGCCCAGCGGCTGATGACGGGTTGCAGACTGTTGGTAATATTGCCCTTGTCTATCAGGAAATTGCTGCCATTAAAGAAGGTGGCTACGGCTCCGCCAAGAAGCAGAGGACCCATGATGCCGTTGATGATGAGGCAGATTTGGAAGGTCTTTGGTCCAAGAAAATTACCTATCTTGTTCTGGAATTCATAGCTTACGGCTTGAATCACAAACGAGAACAGGATGATCATCCACAGCCAGTAGGCTCCGCCGAAACTGGTGCTGTAGAACAGCGGGAACGAGGCGAAGAAGGCTCCGCCGAAGGTGACGAGCGTGGTGAAGGTGAACTCCCACTTTCGTCCCGTAGAGTTGATGATGAGGCGACGCTCTTCTTCCGTTTTTCCCAAACAGAAAATCAAGGTGTTGGCTCCCTGTACAAACATGAGAAACACCAGCAGGGCTCCTAATAATGATACGAGGAACCACCAGTATGATTGCAAAAATTCGTATGTCATAATGCTAATGTCATAAAGTTAATTCATAATCTTAAGTTTTTATTCATATTCCGGTCCTTTCTTAATCTGCTTCACCAGGATGCTGATTTCTACGGCAAGCATGGTGGTGAAGAGTGCCAGGAAGATGAAGAAGGTGGTGGCCACGCTGCCTGCCTCGATGTCAGAGATGGCGGCACTTACTGGCAGCAGGTCTTGGATGGTCCAAGGCTGGCGACCGATTTCTGCTACTATCCAGCCCGATTCTGAGGCGATGTAAGCCAGCGGAATCATGATGATGGCGGAAATGAGGAACCATCGGTATTGGGCGATTTCCTTCTTATAGACCAGGAATAGGCTGAGGGCGAAGAAGAGGATGAGCAGGCTGCCTACTCCCACCATTAGGCGGAAGGCGTAGAAGCAGATCGGGATGCTCGGTACCAGTTCTTTGGCGTCCTTGATGTAACCATATCCGAAGTATTTCATGTTCTCCCTGAGGATAGGGAGCTGGTCTTTCGCCTGGGTTTCGCGATAGGTTTTCAGGGCAACAATCGCCTTCTTGCCCCGGGCTATCTTTTCCTGCACGGATGGTTCCCGGGTGCCATTCTCTTTAGTGTAACCCTTGATAATATCGTTCACGCCAGGCACGTAGCCATCGGCTGTGCGGGTGGCTAAGAACGAGAGCATGTTAGGGATGGCGATGCGCATGGCTGGCTCTTGCTCGTTCTCATAATCGGGCTGCTGGAAGGGGTGAACGGCTGCTATCGCCGTGAGGCTTTCGCCGTTTCCACCATTATATAATGCTTCCATCGCAGCCAGTTTCATCGGCTGCACCTGTGCCACCCGATAGGCGGAATTGTCGCCGGTCATCGCAGCCAGCAGGGTAGCGATGAGTCCTACTCCGGCACCCATCTTGATGCTCGCCTTCGCCAGTTGGGTTTCTCTCTTTTTCAGGAGATACCAGCAACTTACGGCTACCACGAAGGTGGCGCCGATGATCCAGGAGGAAGTAACGGTATGGGTGAACTTGTTGATGGCGAATGGCGAGAGTGCCACATCCATAAACGAAGTCATCTCGAAGCGCATGGTGTCGGGATTAAATTCCTGCCCTACTGGATATTGCATCCAGGCGTTGGCTACGAGAATCCACCAGGCTGAAATGGTGGCGCCAAGTCCCGTGAGCCAGGTAGAGGCAAGGTGGAAGCCCCGGCTCACCTTATCCCAGCCGAAGAACATCACGGCCACGAAGGTGCTCTCCATGAAGAATGCCAGGATGCCTTCGATGGCTAGGGGAGCGCCGAATACGTCGCCCACGAACCAGGAGTAGTTGCTCCAGTTGGTGCCGAATTCAAATTCCAGGATGATGCCTGTGGCAACGCCCATGGCGAAGTTGACGCCAAAGAGTTTTTGCCAGAAACGGGTTACGTGCTTCCAGAACGGCTTGTTGGTGCGGTAGTAGCATGTTTCGGCGATGCCCATGATTACTGCCAGTCCCAGGGTGAGCGGCACGAACAGCCAATGGTAGATGGCCGTGAGTGCGAATTGCGCCCTCGACCAGTCGATGGTGGCTGATGTAATGTCTAACAATAGATTTGTCATCATAGTTGAATGGTTTTAAAATTGTTATTATATAATGTTTTTGTATTTCTTTCGATGTGAAGGTTGCGGGGATTCTGAGTCTTATCTGCTCAGAATTTCCTTGGAAACGAAGCCAGCCTTGTCTCCGTTCTTGGCATTCGTATTGATAAAATCTGGAAAGAAAAAGAGCTTGAGCACCAGGAAGATGATAGCAAGCTTGATGAGGATGACAGCCCAGAGCGTCTTGCCCAGGGTCATCGTCCTGAAACCATCATAATAGAGATGGAATATTTGGGATAGAAGTCCTTGCTTCATCGGCTTTACATCTGTTGTCATCGGCTTCCCATCCATTTTCATCAGATTTTCATTCTTTTCCTTCTTCATACTTACTCCTTCTTTTAAAAATCTGCTGTAAATCTACAATAAAATGATGTAACTACCAAATATTTTTTTGAAAAAGTTACAAAAAGGTTATTTTTTGGTGTCTCATAAAGGGGTGTTTTAAAGAGAAAACTGTATCTTTGCATCAGAATTTAAATGATTAAGATTATGGATGTAAAACCTTATAATCAGAATG
>OMCS01000082.1_pt1 | contig 53150 bp, 54 predicted proteins | sample 1674241 | NCBI WGS metagenome assembly OMCS01 (sample SAMEA103958153, study PRJEB25191) | human gut metagenome
CCGCCGCAAGCGACGTCTCTTATCCTCTGTGCTCGTTTCTTCCTTTCCAAACCGCGAACTGAATTTGCGGTTTGGGTTTCATGGAAAATTTGCAGCAACCTCTCAGTCTCGGCTGCGCCGAGCCAGCTCCCCTGGGAGGGGAGCCAGTTTGCCTTTATTCCGGCATCTTCAGCCCGTGCATCACCCCGTTTTTCGCGCTCGAAGCGATATCCGCGCCGACGATCTGCCCGTCCTTGACCAGCAGGGTCGCATAGTACGTGCCGCTGCTGTCCGGGTAGTTCGTGACCTGGTAGACGTAGCGCGTTAGCTCCTGCCCGCTGTACTGCAGCAGGTCGTATCCCTGCGAGACCTGCAGCTCGTTGTAGCGCAGGAAGACCTCGCCGGGCTCCTCCGGCACGCGGACCTGCTGGGTCTGCACGGGTTCCGCGCTGACCTCCCAGCCGTATTCCGCCAGAAAGGCGATGCGCGCCTCGTTCGTGCCGCCCTTTGCATCCGTGCGCTGCGGCTTCTCGCCGCCATGCTTCGCGCCGCCGAGACACAGCGCCAATACCACCGCCGCCGCCAGAAGCAGCAGCACCACGAGCAAAATCCTCCGCTTGGGGACCTTGGCAGTCATGATCACCATGGTACGATTCCTCCGATCTTCTTTTTTAGAGATGGTACAACCTATGCAGATCAAATTTGTTTATGACAGGAGCCGATTGGATGCAGAGACTCGACAGAATTTTAAGTGAAGCCGGCGTCGCCAGCCGGAAGGAGCTGCGCGCGATGATCCGCGCCGGACGTGTGACGGTCGACGGCGCAGCCGTGACCGACGAGAGCCGGAAATTTGACGAGACCGCCGTCCGCGTGACGGTCGACGGCAGCCACGTGCGTCTGCGCGGGCCGGTCCTTATCCTGCTCCATAAGCCCGCGGGCTATCTCACCGCCGCGGACGACCCGAAAGCGAAGACCGTCATGGACCTCGTCCCGGAGGCATACCGGAAGCTCGGCGTCATGCCGGTCGGCAGGCTCGACAAGGATACCGAGGGCCTGCTCCTGCTGACGAACGACGGAGACCTTGCCCACCGCATCCTCTCGCCCCGCCACGGCGTCTGGAAGCGCTACTATGCCGAGCATGAAGGCACGGCAGGCCCCGCGGATGTCCGCGCCTTTGAGGCAGGCCTCGTCCTCGCCGACGGCCTGCACTGCCTGCCCGCGAAGCTCACGCCGCTCGGCCCCGGCCGCTCCGTCGTTGAGGTGCAGGAGGGGAAGTACCACCAGGTGCGGCGGATGCTCGCCAGCCGCGGCCTGCCGGTCACGTACCTGCGCCGCGAGGCCGAGGGCCGCCTGACCCTCGGAGATCTGCCGCTCGGGCAGACAAAAGAACTGAATATTGTGGAAGCGGAGCAGCTTCTTTTGAATATCTTGTGATTTTGACGGAAGAAAAAACTTGCATAATTTGAGAGTGTAGGCCCCTGAATTTGGGGCAAATGACGAAAAACTATGAAAATGCCACAAAAAAAGATAGTCGTTTTCAAATAAAATGTCAAAAAGACCTTGCGCTCTTGCCGAAAACGTAGTATTATGTCAATGGTTGTTTGTGTAAAAAGCAAGGGCGGGCCGCAGGCATGTGGCGCGGCGCTGCCTGAAAATTAGGGAGGGCGTACTATGTCCAGTCGCGTTTTTCAGAGTGTGATCGTCCAGATGAAGGAGGCCACCGACCGCGTCATCGGCGTCATTGACGCTGACAGCAACGTGATCTCCTGCAGCGACACCTCGCTGATCGGCGAAAAATGGCCCGAGGCAGTCATCAAGCTCAACAGCGCCCCGGACTCCGTCGTTGTCGTCGACAAAAAGACCTTCAAGCCGCTCGTTTCCTGGAGCGCCTACTTTGTCTATGCCGTGTTCGCCGAGGGCGACGATGAGACTGCCAGAAGCCTCTGCGTCATGGCCTACGTCGCGCTCAACGGTGCGAAGACCTACTACGAGGAAAAGCACGACAAGGGCACCTTCGTCAAGAACATCATCACCGACAATATCCTCCCCGGCGACATCTATATCCGCGCCAAGGAGCTGCATTTCGTCACCGACGCGCCGCGCGCCGTCTTTCTCGTCCGGCAGGTCGGCCGGGCCGACGTGGCCTCCGTCGACGTGCTGTCCGGCATGTTCCCCGACAAGCAGCAGGACTTTGTCCTCTCCATCAACGAGACGGACATCGCCATCGTCAAGCAGCTCGCCCCCGGCACGGAGAAAGCAGAGCTTCTGCAGACGGCTCAGACCATCGAGCAGACGCTCCGGTCCGAGCTGTTCGTCAAGACCGTGATCGGCATATCCACCGTCGCCGGTCACCTGCGCGAGCTGGCTGACGCATACAAAGAGGCGCAGGTCGCCATCGAGGTCGGCAAGGTCTTCGAGACGGAAAAGACGATCATCAACTATGAAAACCTCGGCATCGGCCGCCTCATCTACCAGCTGCCGACGACGCTCTGTGAGATTTTCCTGTCCGAGGTGTTCAAGAAGAATTCCATCGATACGCTCGATCAGGAGACGCTGTTCACCATCAACAAGTTCTTTGAGAACAACCTGAACGTCTCCGAGACCTCCCGCAAGCTCTTCGTCCACAGAAATACGCTGGTGTACCGCCTTGAGAAGATCAAGAAGCTCACCGGCCTTGACCTGCGTGAGTTTGACGACGCGATCATCTTCAAGGTCGCGCTCATGGTCAAGAAGTATCTTGTTTCGCGCGAGAACCGGCTCATCTGAGTCCGGGCGCAAGCCTTGAAAATCGGAGATAAACAATGATCGAATTACAGGATGTGCATAAAACCTACGATACCGGCACCAAGGCGCTCAACGGCATCTCCATGAAGATCGACGATGGGGAATTTGTCTTCCTGGTCGGCCCGTCCGGCTCCGGCAAATCCACCATCATCAAGATCCTCACGGCCGAGCTCCGCCCGACCTCCGGCAGCGCGCTCGTCAACGGCTTTGCCGTTGAAAAGCTCCGCGGCCGCGCCGTGCCGTATCTGCGCCGCACGCTCGGCGTCATCTTCCAGGATTTCCGCCTCATCAGCGACAAGTCCGTCTATGAGAACGTCGCGTTCGCCATGCGCGTCATCGGCGCGCCGGAGAAGGAGATCCAGAAGCGGGTACCGTACGTGCTCGAGCTCGTCGGGCTCGAGACCAAGGGCCGGCGTCTGCCCAATGAGCTGTCCGGCGGCGAGCAGCAGCGTGTCGCCATCGCAAGAGCCCTTGTCAATAACCCCAGCGTCATCATTGCCGACGAGCCGACGGGCAACCTTGACCCGGCGCGCTCGCTCGAGATCATGATGCTGCTGGAGCAGATCAATGCCCTCGGCACCACGGTCCTGGTCGTCACGCACGAACGGGAGCTTGTCAACCGCTTCACGAAGCGTGTCGTCGCCATCAGCGAGGGCAGAATCATCAGCGACGGAATGGACGGGTACTATCTCAATGAAGAAGAATAATATCGGTTACTTACTGCGCGAAGGCTTCCGCGGCGTGTTCCTGCACGGCTTCATGTCCTTCGCGGCCATCTGCGTCACGGTGGCGTGCCTCATCATCATGGGCTCGTTCTGCCTCATCCTCTACAATACCAGCGCCATGGTCAAGGAGCTCGAGCAGGAAAACGAGATGCTCGTCTACATCGACGAGAGCTATTCCGAGGCCAAGGCCAAATCCGTCGGCTCACAGATCAACCTCATCACCAACGTTCGCTCTGCAACCTTTGTCTCACGCAATCAGGCGCTCGACGACTTTGTCGAGACCCTGAACGATCCGGATGCGTTCGCGGGTCTGGATCCCGATACGCTGCGCGACCGATACGTCGTTACCGTCGAGGACAACTCGCTTCTGAAGCAGACCTACGACAAGCTCACGCAGATCGAGGGCGTCGCCGAGGTCATTGCACACTTCGAGATCGCTGAGGGCTTCCAGACCGTGCAGAACGTGCTGAACATCGCCTCGCTCGTCATCGTGACGGTCCTGTTCGTCGTCTCGCTGTTCATCATCTCCAATACGGTCAAGCTCGCCATGTACTCCCGCAGCGAGGAGATCGCCATCATGAAGATGGTCGGCGCGACGAACGCCTTTATCCGACTGCCTTTTGTCGTGGAAGGCTTTATCATTGGTATCATCGCGGCGGCGGCGGCCTTCTTCCTCGAATGGGGCCTGTATGACTTCGTCCTGACGAAGATCCAGCAGCTCGATACGCTCAAGCTGTTTGTCCTCACGCCCTTTACGGACGTCATCGAGATCGTGGCCATCGCCTACGCGCTCACCGGCTTCCTCGTCGGTGTGTTCGGCAGCTTACTTTCCATCCGCAAGTTCCTGAAGGTGTAAACCGGGAGGTATCCGCACTTATGAAACCCAAAAACAGCGGCTCCGGCCGCCGGATCGTCTGCCTGGTGCTGGTCGCCGTGATGCTCCTAGGCCTCATCTCGAGCGCCCTCATCATCATGGTCAACGCCGCTTCGAGCTCCGAGATCAAAAAAGAGCTCAACGGCCTTCGCAGCCAGCAGGCGGAACTCAAGAAAGAACGCGAAGCCCTGCAGGCAAAGATCAAGGAAAACCAGTCCAAGACCCAGACGCTCGTCGAAAAGAAATCCGATATCGACCAGCAGATCAGCATGACGCAGGCTTCCATCGACAACCTCAACGAGCAGGTCCAGCAGTACAGTCTGCTCATCGCCAACAAGCAGGCCGACCTCGAGGCCTCACAGGCCGAGGAACAGCGCCTCAACACCCAGTACAAGACCCGCATCCGCTCCATGGAGGAGACGGGCAGCATCTCCTACTGGGCCATCCTCTTCGGCGCCAACAGCTTCTCCGATCTGCTCGACAAGATCGACGTCATCCAGGAGATCGCCAAGGCCGACCAGCAGATGCTCAAGAAGATGAAGGCCGTCTCCGAGCAGATCGCGGCCGAGCGTGCCGAGCTCGAGCAGCAGATGGCAGAGCTCGACGCGACGCGCCAGGAGCTCGACCAGCAGGAGCAGGATCTCGAGGCCCAGCGCGCGGAGCAGGATACGCTTCTGACCGAGATGCTGGCGGCGTATGAAGAAATGAACGCCGACTACATGCAGAACATGGCGGACGAGGCCGCGCTTTCCGAGGAGATCGCCAAGTCCGAGTCTGCCTACTATGCGGCCTTGTCCAAGGAAGAGGCCGAACGCATCGCCGCGCTCAACCGCCAGAATAACAACAAAGGCTCCAGCAGCAATTCCTCCGGCGCGACCAATACCGGCGGCTGGCTGTATCCGCTGCCGTATCAGTGCCAGGTCACCGACTCCTACGGCTACCGCATCCACCCGCTGACCAAGAAGTACAGCTGGCATAACGGCGTCGACTTCGGCGCGGCGGCCGGCACGGCCATCCTCGCCGCGAAGTCCGGCACGGTCACGACCGCGGCCTATTCTGGCGCCTGGGGCTATTACGTCGTCATCAACCACGGCGACGGCTATTCCACCCTCTACGCCCACCAGCCGTCTTTGTCCGTGTCGGTCGGCGATTACGTCACGCAGGGCCAGACCATCGGCTATGTCGGCTCCACCGGCTACTCCACCGGCCCGCACCTGCACTTCACCATCTACTACAACGGCTCCGACGTCAACCCCTTCAACTACATCGGCTGACCCGATCCCAACCCCTCTCCCACAGCCTGCCCCCAGGCTGTGGGAAAGCTTTTATCTGCTGCAATCGCCCGGCGCATCCGCACCACGCCGAAAATCTCAACCGCAGGATGTTTTACCGCAAATATTCAAACGCAGCTGCCCACAAATCTGGTGTCCCGTATCAGGCGGCGCGCAGTCAAAACCCGTAAGGTGACTACCGAGTGGAACGACACCCGAAACATTGGTCCCCACCTGAATGCAGATGCAGCAGGCACCAAACCGTAACCAAGCACTCTTTTCTCCCCCATCTTTTCTCTTGCGAGAGAAAAGATGGGGCCGCCGGAGGCAAAAAAAGAAACATCCCATTCCAGAAAGGCTGGTATCCATCGTGAAAAAATGGCAGAAGATCCTCCTCCTCGTGCTCGCTTTCGCCGTCGCCATCCTCGGCTCGTCTATCGTGACGATGCAGCTGCTCACCCGCGGCCGTACCCCCGCAGAGGACAAGGCCGCGGAGGTCAGCGCCTACCTTGACCGCTTTTTCATCGACGACTATGACGAGAACGCGCTCGCCGATGCGGCGGCCGCCGCCATGGTCGAGGCGACCGGCGACCGCTGGAGCTATTACCTCACCGCCGAGGAAAAAAGCAGCTATGACGAGCAGATGCAGAACGCCTACGTCGGTATCGGCATCACCATCACCCTGCAGGAGCAGGACGGCGGCATGCGCGTCGAGCAGGTAACCGCCGGCGGCCCGGCCGAGGAGGCCGGCATGCAGGTCGGCGATATCATCACCGAGGTCGAGGGCGAGTCCACGCTCACGCTCGGCATGACTGGCACCCGCGCAAAGGTCAGAGGAGAGGAGGGGACCTCCGTGGCCCTGACCATCCTCCGCGGCGGCGAGCGCCTGACCCTGACGGTCGAACGCCGCAGCATCGAGACCGCTGTGGCCACCTATGAAATGCTGGACGATCAGATCGGCTACGTGAAGATCGCCAACTTCGATACCCGCTGCTTTGACGAGACCTCCGCCGCCATCGACGCGCTGCTCGATGACGGCGCGCAGGCCCTGATCTTCGACGTGCGCGATAACGGCGGCGGCTATAAGGACGAGCTCGTCAAGATCCTCGACCGGCTCCTGCCGGAGGGGATCCTGTTCCAGAGCGAGGACTATAGCGGGAACAAACAGACCGACCGCTCCGACGCGGCCTGCATCGAGCTGCCCATGGCCGTCCTCGTCAACCAGGACAGCTATTCCGCCGCGGAGTTCTTCGCCGCCGCCCTGCAGGAATACGATTGGGCCACCGTCGTCGGCACGAAGACCTGCGGCAAGGGCAATTTCCAGACCGCCTTCACGCTCTCCGACGGCTCTATGCTCAATCTCTCCATCGGCAAATACTTCACCCCGAACGGACGCAGCCTGACCGATATCGGCGTCACGCCGGACGAGCCCGTGGAGCTTTCCGACGAAGATGCGGCGAAATTGCTCTACGGCCAGCTGGCACACGCGGATGACGCACAATTACAGGCCGCAATCCGCGCCATCCGCCAGAAAATCTCTTGACATCCATATCTTTGACCGATATAATGTCTGCTGAATCCCTGTAACTACCGGGCGTTTCCAGCCCGACCGAATATGGAAGGAACGATCAATCATGGCAAAAGAATTCAAGATCAGTGCGCTCCGCCTCAAAGAGCTGGAGCAGGAACTTTTTTATCTGAAGACGACGCGTGAGAAGGAAGTAGCCGAGCAGATCAAGGAGGCGCGCTCCTTCGGCGACCTTTCCGAAAACAGCGAATACGACGAGGCCAAGAACGAGCAGGCCAAGCTCTACGGCCGCATCGCCGAGGTCGAGAACATCCTTGCCCACGCCGTCATCATCGACGAGACCGAGGACTCCGAAGGCAAGATCAGCCTCGGCTGCACCATCAAGGTCGAGGATATGGAGACCGGTGACGAGGAGCTCTACGCCATCGTCGGCTCGCAGGAGGCCAACCCCATGGAGTGCCGCATCTCCGACGACTCTCCGTTCGGCAAGGCGCTGCTCGGCCATAAGGTCGGCGATATCGTCGATGTCGAAGCGCCCATTGGCGTGCTCAAGTACAAGATCCTGACGGTCGAAAAGTAACGAATCACAGAAACAGATAAGAGGGACGATATGGAACAGGAAAACAGGAATCAGCAGAACGCGGCTCCGCAGGTCAGCCTCGGCGACCAGATCAAGGTCCGCCGCGAAAAGCTCGCGCAGCTGCAGGCCGAGGGGATGGACCCGTTTACCATCACCCGCTTCGTCAGCACCACGACCGCACAGGAGATCAAGGACCATTTTGACGAGATGGAGGGCAAACCCGTCTCCATCGCGGGCCGTCTCATGTCCAAGCGCGGCATGGGCAAGGTCTCCTTCTGCGATCTGCAGGACAAGACCGGCCGCATCCAGCTCTACGCCCGCAAGGATGAGATGGACGAGGCCGCGTACAACCGCTTCAAGAAATATGACATCGGCGATATCGTCGGCGTCGAGGGCGAGATCTTCCGCACCCAGCGCGGCGAAATGTCCGTGCGCGCGAAGACGATCACGCTCCTGTCCAAATCCCTGCTGCCGCTGCCCGAGAAGTTCCACGGCCTGACCGACAAGGAGACCCGCTATCGTCAGCGTTATGTCGACCTGATCGTGAACCCCGAGGTCAAGCGCAACTTCATCATCCGCTCGCAGTTCATCAAGCATCTGCGGGATTATCTGGACAATATGGGCTATATCGAGGTCGAGACCCCCGTCCTCAACACCATTGCCGGCGGCGCGGCCGCAAGACCCTTCATCACCCACCACAATACGCTCGATATCGACATGTACATGCGCATCGCGACCGAGCTGCCCCTCAAGCGCCTGATCGTCGGCGGCATGGAGCGCGTATATGAGGTCGGCCGCATCTTCCGCAACGAGGGCATGGACCCCAAGCACAACCCTGAGTTCACCACCGTCGAGCTCTATCAGGCCTACGCCGATTTCCACGATATGATGGACATCGCCGAGGGCGTCTACACCACCTTCGCACAGAAATACCTCGGGACCTATGAGCTGGAATGGATGGGCGAGAAGGTCGACCTGACCCCCGGCTGGCCGCGGCTGACGATGGTGGAAGCCGTCAAGAAGTATGTTGGCGTCGACTTCGATGCGATCACCGACGATGCAGAGGCCGTTGCGGCGGCAAAGGCAGTTGGCGTTGAGCTTGCCGACGCCGCTGAAAAGACGTGGGGCAACGCCCTCTACGCCTGCTTCGACCAGAAGGTCGAGGAGCATCTGGTGCAGCCGACGTTCATCACCATGTACCCGGTCGAGGTCAGCCCGCTGACCAAGCGCAGCCCCAAGGACCCGCGCCTGACCGAGCGCTTTGAGTTCTTCATCTGCCGCGCGGAGATGGGCAACGCCTATTCCGAGCTGAACGACCCCATTGACCAGCGCGAACGCTTCATGAAGCAGGTCGAGCAGCGCGAACGCGGCGACGACGAGACGGAAATGCTCGACGAGGATTTCCTCACCGCTCTCGAATACGGCATGCCCCCCACAGGCGGCATGGGCATGGGCATCGACCGCGCCGTCATGCTCTTCACCGGCGCAGACACCATCCGCGACGTCATTCTGTTCCCGACGATGAAGCCACTCGACGCTCCCAAGACAAAAAAGCCAGAGGAAGTTGGTATCATCGGCGGCGCGACGGGCGCGGTCGAGATCGAGGTCAAGGACGAGCCGATCGACTTCTCCAAGGTCGAAATTGAGCCGCTGTTCAAGGACTTTGTGGACTTCGAGACGTTCTCCAAGTCCGACTTCCGCGCCGTCAAGGTCAAGTCCTGCGAAGCGGTTAAAAAGTCCAAAAAACTTCTGAAATTCGTGCTGGATGACGGAACTGGAGAGGATAGAGTTATCCTTTCCGGCATTCACGAATATTACGAACCGGAAGAATTGGTTGGAAAAACGTGCGTTGCCATCACGAATCTGCCGCCGAGACCCATGATGGGGATTGCCTCTGAGGGTATGCTCATCTCCGCTGTTCACCACGAAAACGGCGAGGAACGGCTGCACCTTCTGATGCTCGATCCGCACATCCCCGCAGGCGCAAAAATGTATTAAGTTCCCAATTTGACACGTTTTTGACACACTTTCGAAATTCAATATGACACAATATGAAGCTGGAATGCACAGATGCCCTGTGCATTCCAGTTTTTCTTATCCGAAAAGTTTGATTTTCTCACTCATGTGCTGCACCGATTTTTTAAGGGTGTCCTCTGTAATATGCGCATAAATATCCAGAGTGGTGCTGATCTCGGCGTGCCCCATGATCGTCTGGATCGCCTTGTGATTGGACTCGACCTCAAACATTCGCGTACAGAACGTATGCCGCAGGCTGTGAACGGAGAAGTGTGGGAGCAATAGAGGTGGTCGTTGATTTTCTTCGGCAAGCCCCGATTCCTCCGCGTTGTAGTCTCGGACGATTCGCTCGATCGCGCGATTCAGGCTGTGCGGATTCAGCAGGTCCCCATAGCGATTCCGAAAGATAAAATCTGTGTAACCGTCAATCGTTGGACTGGGTGTATCGTAGAGCGTGTCCAAAATAGCAATCAGTCCAGCCAGTTCAGCCAAGACTTCTGGGCACATTGGGATGAAGCGAATGCTGCTTGCTGTCTTTGGCGTTGAGATCAGGAAACGGCATTTTCCGTCAATCTTTCGATATAGCAGATTGTGATTGACAGAAATAAGCTCGTTTTCAAAATCAATGTCTTTCCGGGTCAGACCAACGCACTCTGCGATGCGCATTCCAGTTCCGAGAAGCGTCACAAAAATAGGCGTCCAGTGATGGTAGGCTGGGCTTTGATTGATGTAATTTAAGAAAGCCTGCTGCTGCGCCAGTGTCAGCGCGACGCGCTTTTTGCTGTCCTTTTCCTTCAGCGCTCGATAAACACCTTTGCTTGGATTTTTGCGGATCAAATCGTCATCAACCGCCATCTCCAATGTAGGATGCACCAGATTGTTGATACTGTCTAAGGAATTTGTGCGAAAACCGCTTGCCAAAGGGCCTCCATAGAACTTCTTGATATCGCTGGTCTTGATGTTGATAAGAGACTGGTGCGCAAGTGGTGTGGGTCTTATGTATTTATTCCACATATACAAATAGTTTTCTCTGGTGCTGACCTTAAGCTTCGTTTTTGTGGCGATGTAAGTATCAAACATATCATTGAGCGTGATTTTAGAGGCTTCCTGCGTGCGGATGCCGTCATCTTTGTCATATTCAATTCTTCGTTCCAACTCACGCAGCTCAGCCAAATCAGAGGCATAGAGCCATTTTCGTTCGCCGCAGATCGTGTAAGAGTAGCAGTAGCGGCCATCAGATCGATAGGTTTCCCCCTTCCCTAACTTCCGACCCTTTGCGTCTTTTTTGCAACTTGCCATAGAAGATCACCTTCTCTTGTTTGTTGTGGAGGTTCTATCAACAGGCGATTTTGTAGACATACTCCTTGATGCGCTGTACACTCCAAAGAACACGGCTATTTGTGACGATACGCGCGTGTGCAAGGTCTCCGATTTGAATAGCCGTATAGCGTCCGCAGCAAAGAATCTTGCATAGCGTTGGAGTATCGACGGTGAGGAGTTGCTCAGTATTGAGCACAGGGTTTGCAGTTGTTGTGTTATCTAACATAATAAAACCTCCTTGTATTTCTTTTACGGGTCGATGACCCGAAATTCAACAAATTGTGCCATCCGGCAGTCCGTTCCTACGCTCCGGTCAAGAGCACGTATTGCAGCCGCTGCTGTGCAGCGTTGGGCCGTGGGTACGCTCATATCGTCGCATACTGTCCGCGGCTGCTGTATCTCCCTTCCAGATGGGTGTTCAGTTGTCAAGGTACAGTGCTTGAAGGTTCTTACACTAAGAAAATAGGGCGCATTTCGATGTTTTCTGCAAAAGTGAGAAAAAATATTTTCTATGCTATGATTTGTGACGGATCAAACACACATAGGAGGTACTTATCATGACTTACACAAAACAGGAAAAACAGAATCTGAAACGGGTGATCGCTGTTTTTGCGGAGCGGCTGAAGGAAAGCGATGCCTTTGACCTTGTCTGGTCGGACAAGGTGGGATATGTCCTGCTGGATATTTCCACGAATTATGACTATGTGGATAGCGCGCGGCGCATTGAAACGGCAGAAGGACTGTGCGAACTCATGCTGGAGGACATTGCGCTGGATGTACTCCTGCTGACAGAAAACGAACACTCCATAGAAACTGCGGATCCGTTGGAGCGCGCTGAGATCGTGCGCCGTTGGCAGCCGTATTTTGAGCAGCTTCCGGAGTATGAATATCTCCGGGAAGAACTGACATCCGAGTGGCCGTAAGCCGCTGTTTCCTTGACAACCACAATATCTTGTGGTAAAGTTGGCTTGTAATTGAGATTTGTGCATACTGCTTGCGGCGCGTTTGCCGCGGCGTTCGGAGTATTCCGGCTTGCACACGCATTGTCAGGTTTTTACGATTTCCGGTAGAATTGCCATGTCCGCAGGACAGGTTTCTGCCGGATTTCTTTTTTGGGCGCAACGCCCACAGATTGCGGGAATGACCGCGACGCAGAAGAATCTGCGCCGCAGGAAGTTCCCGTTCTTTTTTTGCCCAAATGCCGAAAGGCTTTGAGGATATATTTTTTGAGAAAGGCGGTAACCAAATGAAATCACGAAAGAAATGGCGTCCCGGAGGACGGCAGCGGCAGTCTGCGGCGTATCATCGCAAAGCGGTTCACAAGCGGAAGCGTGTGGTACGGCTGCGGGCATGGAAGAAAGGAGAACGAAATGGTGCTGCGCTTGAAGTATGAGCCGCAGGAGTTGGTAGACACGAGTGATCTGAGCAATGAAGAATGGCTGTCCTATCGGCGGCGTGGCATCGGCGGCAGCGACGCTGCTGCGATCCTCGGCATTTCGCCCTGGCGGACAGCGCGGGATCTTTACTACGACAAGCTGAGCGTCGTAAAGGCAGACATGGATGAGAACTGGGTTGCGCTGGAGATGGGACATCTGCTAGAGGATCTGGTTGCGCGGATTTTTGCGAAGAAAACCGGGCTGCATATCTTTCAGCGGAAGGTCATGTTCCAGCACCCGCTGTATCCGTGGATGCTGGCAGATCTGGACTACCTTGTGGAGCTTCCGGACGGCGACAATGCCATTCTGGAGATCAAGACGACAAATTATAATGCCAAAGAAAACTGGTGGTACAACGGCGAGGAGATCGTTCCGGTGTACTACGAATCTCAGGGACGGCATTATATGTCGGTCATGAATCTGGACAGAGTTTACTTCTGCTGTCTGTATGGAAACAACGAGGATGAGGTCATCATCCGCCATCTGGACAGGGATTATGCCTATGAGTCGGAACTGATCGCGCTGGAGGATGCGTTCTGGAATGATTTCGTGCAGAAGCGCCAGCCGCCGGATTATACGGAAAGCGGCGACCTCATTTTGCAGAGCCTGCAGAGGTGGAAAGGCATTGACCGAAGAGATTTGCCGCCGGCAGCGTTTGGCGCACCGCAGGTCACGCAGATTCAGCAGTATTTGCAGCTTCAGGAACAGAAAAGCGTGCTTGCAAAACAGGTCACACAGCTGGACACACAGATGCAGCAGCTCAAAGGCTTGCTTGTCAGCGAACTGGATGGTAAAGACTGCGCGACCTGCGCGGACGGTGAACAAAGCTACGTTATCTCCTACAATCCCATTCGCAGGCAGGGCATCTCCAAGGATAATCTGGTTCGCTTGCGGGAGGTTTACCCAGAGATTTACGCACAGTTTGTGGAAACGTCGGAGTCCAGACGGTTCAGCATCAAAATTGCGGCGCAGACCGCCGCATAGTGAGGTGAAAAACGAATGATTGCAGTCTATGACAAGCTCATCTACTTCAATGAAGCCAGCAAATACACCATTCTTCGGATGCGCACGGATGATCCCTCCGTACCGGAAGAAGCCCGTTCCCAATACACGTTCCGAGACCGGATGCTTCGGTTCACCGCTGTCGGCTATGGACTGCCGCAGACGGATTCCGTCAAGTTGGAGATCGAGGGAGACTGGAAAGAGGGTAAGTACGGCCTGCAGCTCCATGTAGAGCACTGGCACGAGCTTGTGCCACCGACAACGGAAGGACTTCTGAGCTATCTTTCATCGGGCCTGCTCAAGGGCATTGGAGAAAGCACGGCCAGAAGCATCGTCCAGCGGTTCGGCACAGATACGCTCGACGTGCTGGAGTATCACCCGGAGAAGCTGCTGGAGATCCGCGGCATCACGGAGCAGAAGCTGGAGGAGATCAAGACGTGCTACGCAGAAAGCCGCGCCATGCGGGACATTATGGAGCTGCTGACGCCGTTTCAGGTCACGCCTGTGACGGCGATGAAGATCTATCAGCACTTTGGGCCTGCCTGCACGGACATTCTGCGGAAAAGCCCGTTCCGGCTCTGCGAAATATCCGGCTTTGGTTTTCGGCGTGTCGATACGATCATCCGGAAGTCCGGCGGCGACCCGCACGACCCGGTTCGTATCCACGGAGCCATGATCTGCGCACTGGAAAACGCACGGCAGCATGGGCATTTGTATCTGGAGGTCAATACGCTGATTTCAGAATCCCTACAATTTCTCAACGAGCCGATCCCACTGCCCCAGATGCAGGTCAGGCGCGCAGAGGTGGAGCAGAAGTTGCAGCAGATGGCAGAAGACAACGAGATCGTTTCCGATGGCGGGCGGTTGTATCTTCCGCATATTTTTATGCAGGAGGTAGAGACTGCGGCAAAGGCGGCAGCCATGCTCATGGAACACACGGCAAAAATTGATGTGACGCTTCCACTGGAGCAGGTCAAGCAAAAACTCGGCTTGCACTTAACAAAGCGGCAGAGCCGCGGCGTTGAGGTGGCGATGGAGCGGAATCTCTCCATTATCACCGGCGGCCCTGGCACTGGCAAGACGACAGTTCTGAAAGCTATCATCGAGGTCTACCGGATTTTGCACCCCAAAAACCGCATCGTCCTCGCCGCGCCGACCGGCAAAGCCAGCCGACGCATGGCGCAGAGCACCGGGATGCTGGATGCACTGACGCTGCACAGTCTGCTTGGCTTGCAGGGCGATTTTTGCAGCAAGGACAAGCAGGATCAGCCGCTGCCGGTTGACTTTCTGATCGTGGATGAGGCGTCCATGGTGGATATGTGGCTGGCGCATCAGCTGTTTACGCGCCTACAGAAGGACACGAAACTCCTGCTGTTGGGCGACGTCGATCAGCTGGAGAGCGTCGGCGCGGGCAATGTGTTCGCGGAGCTGATCGGAAGCGGCATCGTGCCGGTGACGGTTCTCGATGAGATTTTCCGGCAGTCCAAGGACAGCCTGATCGCCTACAACGCCAAATTCATCAACGAGGAAAACAGCAGCCTGTTCTATGGTCCGGATTTTCAGTTCGTCAAGGCAGAAAATCAGGAGGAAGCCGCAGCGCAGATCCAGACGCTCTATCTGCGGGAATTGCAGGATACGTCCATTGGACAGCTTCAGATCATCTCGCCCTACCGGACGGATGGAGAAGCGTCCTCCAACGGCCTGAATGCGCTGATCCGCGAGACGGTCAATCCGCATACGGAAAAGATTCCGGAGTTTGCGTTCGGAGAACGTATTTTTCGTCTGCACGACCGTGTGATGCAGACCAAGAATAATTACAATCTGGAAGGTTATGATTCCGCGTGTAAGCAGAAATTCAAGGGCGTGTTCAACGGTGACATCGGGAGCATCTGCAAGATCCTTCCCGATAAGCTGTGCGTGGATTTTGATGGGCGCATCGTGGAGTATTCCAAAACGCAGCTCGGTGATCTGGAACTGGCGTATGCCATTACGATCCACAAATCCATGGGTTCGGAGTACGAAACGGTCATCATCCCCATTTTGATGGCGCATCGCATTTTGCTGACAAAGAATCTGATCTACACCGCCGTGACGCGCGCAAAGAAGCGCGTCATTCTGGTCGGTCAGAAGCGTGCGCTGTTTCTGGCGATCCACTCCGGCAGAAAGGTCAAACGGAACACCTGCCTTGCCGAGCGGATCTTAAAGTACAATCAGGTATTCAGACAAAAGGCTCTGCCGCAGGGCGCGACGGAGCAGAAATTGAAAAAAGCCGGTTAAGTTGAGATGAATGTGCAGAATTTGCGCAGTCATCTCTTATTTTATTTATGGAAGGAGTTCTAAGAAATGAATGACAACAAATCTACCGTGATGAACAACGCCGCCGTGCAGCAGCTGCGCAAGGTGCCGGGCTTTGACCCGATGAAGCTCCTGCGCAAAACGATCTCCGTCAAAACCGGGCATCCGGTCTGGAAGCTGGATCTCCGCTATAAGCGGCTCTGGTTCCGTTTGGCCTGCCCGAACGGGAGAATGCTCCTGAAGCCGCTGCGCATCAGCGACCAGCTGGCAATTATCGAGGCGCAGGTCTATTTCAGCAAGGACGATCCGGTTCCTGCCGCCAGCTTTACCTCCGAACAGCGCAGGGAGAATATCCCCGGCGGGGAATTTCTCCGTGCCGCGCAGGAGGACGCGCTCAACATGGCACTGGAAAACGCCGGCTTCGGTATCCAGTTCTGCGACGTGAGCCGCGACTACGGCGGCGAGTTGTTCGGTTCGGAAGTGCCGGTCCAAACGGAAGTCGAAGAAGCAGCTGTCGAGGAAACCAAAGCACCCATTGTGGAGGAAACCATCGCAGAAACAGCGCCGACGATGGATATGGATTCCGCGTCCGCCGAACAGCACGTTGTGGAAACAACTGCTCCTGTTATGGAAGAAACGCCTGACCTTCATGTCGTGCCGCCTCAGCAGGAAGAAGCCGCGGAAGAAGTTGCAGAACAGCCGCAGGCCGCGTCCTATACGGCAGATATGGATGTCAGCGAGATCACGCAGCGTATGACGGTGGACGAAGCCAAGGCCGTTGTGGTGCAGATCGGCACCTGCCGCGGCTGGACGCTCGAACAGGTCGCGCAGCGCCGCCCGGCGAGCCTCAAGTGGTATCTCTATGGCTGCGATCAGGCGGACAATATTCTCAAAGCCGCAGCGTCCGTTCTGCTGGACAATCTGCAGCAGAAAGCCGGATGAAGCGTCAGGTTTGGATGAAAGGGTGTGGCTGTTATCAAAGCCGGTTCTTCGCAGTTTCCGTTCCACATTACAGACATTGCAGCGCTGCTGCGGCTCAATATCCGCAGGCGCGGCCCGGACTTTCTGTATGTGGACTGCCCGCTTTGCGGCGATCATCGCGGCAAGCTCTATCTGAAAACGTCACGGGACGTATGGCACTGTAATTACTGTCAGGAGTCCGGTGGGATGCTGGCGCTCTATGCAAAGGTCTACGGCATCAGCAACGCGGACGCCTACCGGGAGATCTGCGAAGCGCTTCAAACCGGAGATTACGCGCCAGAGTACCAGAGCTACCAGAACCGGCAGCCGCAAGAAATCGCGCAGTCGGTCAGGGCACCCCGGCAGGCAATCCATCAGACGCTTTCGATGCTGTTTTCCATGCTGTCGCTGACGCCGAAGCACCGTGCGCATCTGCGTGAGGTGCGTGGACTGACGGACGACCAGATCGAACGGTTCGGCTTCAAAAGCACCCCGCCGCCCTATCTCTGCAAGAGTCTGACGGCGCGGCTTTTGAAGCAGGGCTGCATCGTACAGGGTGTCCCCGGCTTTTATCTGGCGGAGGACGGCAGATGGACAGTACGATTTGGAACACGCACGGCTGGGATCTTGATCCCAGCCAGAAGCGCGGACGGACTGGTCTGCGGCGCGCAGATCCGGCTGGATATCCCCATCCGGGAGGAAAACGCGCCCGCCGATAAGGAGGGCACGAAGTACCTCTGGCTGTCGTCGAGCAGCAAACCGATGGGGACATCCTCGGAAAGCCCCATCCACTTTGTTGGCGATCCGTGTTCCAGAGTGGTCTATGTGACGGAAGGGTTACTCAAGGCTGACATCTGCCATGCGCTGATGCACCGCACCTTTGCGGCGACCGCTGGGGCGAACAACGTGTCCAAGCTGGACGGGCTGTTCGCGTTCCTCAAAAAGAACGGCACAGAGGAGATCATTGAGGCGCAGGACATGGATAAGTATCGGAACGTTCACGTCGAGAAAGGCGCGTCGAAAATCTACCTCATGGCGCGAAAGCATGGACTGCAATGCCGCCGGTTGACATGGAATCCTAATTATAAGGGCCTTGACGACTGGCAGCTTGCGCTCCGGAAGAACGCTGGGAAAGCACCGAAAACAATGACGTTCCGGGATCGGTATCTGTATGGCGCGTGTGCGTTTTCCGAGATAGATGCCTGCGTGGAACAGTGGCACAAGACGCAGCCGGATGGTGTGCCCTTGCAGGCGTATCTCGGCTTGTCGGATGAAGAATACCACGCCTTTTTGCAGCCCGGCGGCAACGCACGGTTGGCAGAGCTTTTGAACGCGCAGCGTAAGCAGCTCGGCTGCCGCATTTATCAGCTGGAATTTACGGACACGGAGAAAACGAAACCGTTCGCGTTCTCCGGGATCGACGCGCTTCACAAGGCAGGCTTTCAGCAGCCACCCGCGAGCGAATACCGGCTGGTGCGCGACGAAACGCTCTATTGCCCAAAGGATGAGCCGGACTTGGCTATTCTGGAGCGTGTATTTGACCGCTATAACGGCAAGCTGCCAGCAGATTATCCGGGGCGCTGCATTGCGCCGTCCGATGTACTGGAGCTGTACGATGCGGAAAAGCGGCGGTATTACTATCGGGATAGGAAGCAGTTCGTGCCGGTGGCGTTTTCTCCGCTGATGGCGCGGCCAATACAAAAATGAAGGGAGACAGCGTATGAGAAAAATTACGGTTCTGGATTTCGCAAATCAGATCGGTATTCTCAGCGACGAGGTTCCTGTTGTTGTGAAAACGGACAGAAAGGTCATTGGACGCTTCTGCTGCTTATATGAAATACCGGAAACGGCGATGCCGGGGGTTCTTGAAGCAAAAATCGACCATGTCATTCTGCGTGCCGACGAGATCACGATCCAGGTCAAGCTGAAGGCAGTCACTACATAATTGACCGTGACCGGAGCGATATGGATAAGAGAAATGAGATCGTGCAGCTTCGCACATTCTGCCAGGATCTTGGCGCGCACGTTCGCGAAGTACAGGACGGCGCCAGCTTTACGGCAATGCTCTGGGAGGACGCGGACAGCGTCAGTGAACGCGATGCCGCTGAGATCCAGAGGAAAATCAAACGAAAGACCGCAGAATATCCGGGATTCGTGTGCTACTGCTTCGACGCATTCAGCACGCTGATCTATCGGATATAACACATGAATGGGCGCAGCAGGATCGCTGCGCCCATTTTCTATGGAAAGGAGCTTTATCATGGGCATATTTTCAGAACTTGATCTGGAAAACCAGCAGGCTGAAATGGAGAAAACCGCTTCCGAATCATCCGAAATACAAACGTTGCAGGCAAAGCTGATCCAGCAGCACGAGCAGAAAAAAGCTGCCGCCGCTTCGGAAGTGCCAAGCAAGGAGCCTGCGGCGGAGTCGGTTGCCAAAACGGAAGCAGAGCAGGAAGATCCTGCAGCAGCGGAAGCAGAAAAGCGCCGTCGGCACGAGGAAGCAGAAACCAAACGGAAAGCGGAATGGGAGCGGCAGCAGGAGGAAAAACATGCCGCTGAACAGGATGCGCTTGCAAAAATTGAGCAGATGAGCGAGACGGAGCTGGTCAAAGCGTCGATGGAGCGCATGAAAAAGGAAACCGAGCGCCTGACGCGGCGGAATCTCAAGGAATGCGTTTCCGAGTATGTGCAGACGCTCTGTCTCAGTGATCCAGCGTTCGCGCGGATGGTCATGCACCCGCGCAAGAGTATGGCACATTGTCTGCAATTCATCAACCGGAAAGCACGGGAATATCTGCTTGCGGAAATGAAGGATAACGGCATGGAGCCGCAGCCAAACGGCATTTACGGCGGCGATGTGCCGGAGGATACCTGTTATGACTGGGCAGAGGAATATTTCCGGGATGCAAACGCCGAAGAGGATGAGATCAAGGAGGAACCGTTTGTTCCAAAACCGTATCCGGGTGCGCCAGTCAAATCCAAGCGTCAGCCCAAAAAGGAGAAGACAAAAGCTGAGACAAAGACTGCAAAACCGGAGCACGTCATTCAAATGCCGCAGCCGGAGAAATCGCCCGATGAAGAACAGTTTTCTATGTTTGATCTGATGGGAGGCATGGCCGGATGATCGCTTATAAAGGAATGTGCCCAGGTATGGTCTGCCTTGGCTATCAGCTAAAGATGGGCTTGAATGTAACGGAAGAGGCAAATTGTCAGGCGAATGGGTTTCATTGCGCGGCAAACCCGATGGACTGCCTGCGCTATTATGGGGATTTTCAGAACTCGGAATACTATCTGGTTCGTCCGTGCGGCGATCTGGATGAGGATGCGGTAGATTCCAGAATCTCCTGCACGCAGCTCTGGGTGCTCCGAAAGCTGGAGTCGCAGGAGTTTTTCCTGCATGCGCTTGCGTATATGGCAGACCATCCGCAGATGCCGGATGGCTGTGATGTCAAAAGAGAACGTGCGCAGGCATGGAATGGCTACGCCGTCGTGCGCGGCAAGCACCCGCGCGCAAAGGGCAAGCTCGGAGATATTCTGGCATTTGCCAGAGAAGCTGTGAACGGACCGAAGATCGAGCATCTTTCGCTGTGCGTGATCGACGGCAAGGAGCGTCTGCCGGATACCTGGTATGATGACAATTTTGAAGAATGTGAGGCGGTATAAACGAATGAAGCGAAAAGAATTAGAAAAACTGACCATTCTGCAGGCAACGACTGCGATGCTGAAGCAGGCGGAAAACGAACCGATGATAGAGAGCGGATATTTCCGAAAAGAACTGCGCTATGAACACGAGTACTACGCCAGATGCAAGCGGTTTGATCGGATTCTGAAGGTCGCAATCTATCTGACAAAAAATCTGGCTGCCGGCGGCAGAAAGCCAGTGTATGAGCTGTTTCTTGACTATGATGCGCAGGATTTCCTGACATACAGCTTTATGGAAAAGAAGTGGCGTACCGCGATGCTCCGCAATTTACCGCAGCAGGGATTTGGCATCTCTGACGCGCAGATCTCATCCCGTGATTCCGCTGTGATCAGCCAATATCTGCATTCCAAATGGGGTGCGATCGCGGCGATCCGGGAGTTTCAGGAAGGGATTCGGGAAAAGCAGCTTCTGGCCCGGCATAAGAAAGAAACCGATCCGTGGGATACAGCAATGGCGCTCGTGTCTCCGCTTCCGAAGGACTGGGTCAGATGGGTCAGCAAGGTCGGCGTCGAGCAGAATTATATGTTCTATCAATACCGGCGCGGCGGCATCAAAACCGGCTATTGCAGCTACTGTGACCGCGAGGTTCCGATTCGGAAGCCGAAGCACAATGCGTTTACCAGATGCCCCAGATGCAGAAAAACGGTGCAGTTCAAATCCTTCGGCAAGATGGGCCGGCTGCGCACAGGGCGAAATATCCTGTATCTGATGCAGCCCTATCCGGGCGGCTTTGTGGTCAGAGAGTTCTGGGCGGAACGAACCCATGACAAAGAGAAATACAGGAATATCAAGGCATTTTACCATGAGTTCCGCCGCGCGATCTTTGACGCGGACGCAAAACCGGTGCAGGCATTTTACTGGGGTGTTTATAAGCAGCGCACATCGCGTTGGATCAAAGGCTGCAACTGCAGCGAAGGATATTACCCGGATGAAAGCGGTCGCGTGTATGGGAAAACGATCCCGTACCTTGCCAAAACCTGCTTGCAGCGGACCGGTCTCCCGGAACTGATTCATGCAAACATGAAGACGGACCCGGAAAAATATCTTGTCGTACTGAAAAGGATGCCGAATTTGGAGCAGCTGACAAAAGCCGGTCTGTTCCGGCTTGCAGTGGAATGTACGCAGGATTATTACAAATTGAGTTCAATTTTTCAGACAACACCCGTGCAGAGAGGTCTTGCACCAAAACTCGGCCTGAACCGACTGGAACTTGCACGGCTGCGGAAGAATCAGGGCGGGCGTGCATTTCTGGAATGGCTGCAATTTGAAAAGCAGACAGGAAAGCCGATCTCAGATTTTGCGATCCAGTGGATGTGCAAGGAACATATTGACCCGCAGCAGCTACAATTCATTGCAGATCGGATGCGCTATGGGCAGATCCAGCATTACCTGAACAGGCAGATGCAGGAACTGAATTTGAGCAGCGAACATGTCATTGAACTGTGGCGGGACTACCTTTCCATGGCGTTCCGCTTCGGCTATGACACAAACGACCCCATCGTGTATCGTGTACGCAAACTTCAGCAGCGGCATGACGAATTGGCCTCCCGCGGAGAGGAAAAGCAGTTGACCCTTCGTGCCGGAGAGCTCCTTCAGACATATCCGCATATAGAACAGAATTTGCAGGCGATCCGGGAAAAGTTTGCGTTTACAGGAAAACAGTTCCAGATTCAGGTTCCAGATAAGCTGGAAGATATTTTCATGGACAGCCGGAAGCTCTGCCACTGCATTGCCAACAGTGATGTCTATTGGGAGCGTATGGAGCGCAGGGAAAGCTATCTGCTGTTTCTGAGAAAGACAGCCGAACCGGACACCCCCTATTATACCGTAGAGGCAGAGCCGGGCGGCACGGTACGGCAGGTCCGCACCCAGTATAATCGCCAGAATGACGATATTGGCGAGGTGCGCGCATTCCTGAAGATCTGGCAGAAGCAGCTTGCCAAGCGGCTGACGCAGAAAGATAAGCAGCTTGCGGCAGACAGCCATGAACTGCGCATCAAAGAACTGGTGCAGCTGCGAAATGATCAGGTCACGATTCACACGGGCGACCTTGCAGGTCGACTGCTTGTGGATGTGCTGACAGAGGATCTGATGGAAGCGGCATAACAAAAACGGAGTGGGAGCGCGGCAGCGCTTCCACTCCCATAGAAAGGACTGAAAACATGGATCATATCACAGAAGCGATTTACAACGTCATGTACCAATACAGGTTGGCCTTTACGCCGGACGGCGTGCAGGCAAACCTCGACCTGTGGCGGCAGCAGAAAACGCCACTTCTGGAGTTGCTGCGCCGTCACCCGAACTGGCGGGAGCAGGAGCTTGCGGTTGTGTTCGATCTATCCGAACAGCGGCAGCTTGACCGGGCCTGCGTGGATGAAACAAAGTTTGAAATGTTGACGCTCGCGGATGAAGCAGGGCTGACCGGCGAACGACTGGAAGAATTTCGGGATGCGCTGGACGCTGCGACGGCGGATTATGCGACCGTTCCGGATGAATCCCGGCCGCCGGTGATCCGGAACCGCGGACATATCAAGTGCGACGCTGGCATGAAGGCAAGCCGCATCATCAACCGGCTGTGCGCAAAATTCGGCATCGACCAATATGAAACAGAGCGGGAGCTTGGACACGGGGATACGCTCCATACCGCACGAGTCAAGCCCTACAACGCGGTTTTCGCGCGGCTGGCGGACGCGCTCAATCCGGTGCGGATCAGCAAAACCGGCGTATTGTCCGTCCATCCGTGCGACTTTCTGGAGATGTCAGCGAAGAAAAACGCATGGCATTCCTGTCACTGTTTAGCAGACGGTGGATGGCGGGCCGGCTGTCAGTCTTATATGGGCGACAGCGTGAGCATGGTATTCTTCACAGTCGATGATGAGGTCAAGGATCACTTTTATCGTGCGCGGCGGCTGACCCGGCAGGTCTTCTGCTATCGCGATGGCGTGCTGCTGCAATCAAGGTTGTATCCGCAGAATGATGACGATGTGCGAAAGCTCTACCGGAGCATAGTGCAAAGCGTGATCGCAAGATGCCTTGGCCTGCCGAACCTCTGGAAAACGAATACGACCCTTACAGAAATCCGGCCTTATTGGACAACCGTGCAGGGCAGCCTGCATTACACGGATTATGAGAACGGCTATGCCGCGCTTTCGCTAATGAAGGGCTACGGAAACTACGGTCATCTGGAAATTGGAAGCGCATCGCGCTGCGTTGGTTGCGGCCGGCTCCATGATCGACGCAACTCAACGCACTGCGGCGAATGTGAAGACATGTGTGTTTTCAAGGCGTGCGGAAGTGTGGTTCCGAAAAACAGCGGCCATTTTTTAGACGGCGACGGATTTTACTGCGCGGAGTGTATGCAGCCGTGCAGCTGCTGTGGGAAACTGCTTCCGAGAGAAGCGCTGCGGCCGGTGCTCAACCGGCGCGGGCGGACAAACCAGCTTTGCCCATCCTGTGAAGAAGCAGAGCTGGCAAATTGCCGTACCTGTGCGGCGCATAGTTGCTGTAAGGATTTGCGCGGCTTGCTGTTTTGCGAGAGAAGCCGCTATACACAAGTAGAATTGGAGGAACAATATGCGTAATTTATATGAGCAGTGCTTAAAGCTGACGCAGTTTGCGGCGATGGAGTTTGAAGAGATTTTTCAGTTTTCACAGGAACGTCTCAAACAGGCGTTGGAAACAGAGCTGATTGAAAACGGATATGCCGTGCAGAAACAAAGCGGCTTTCTGTACGCACAAGGGACGGTGCCTGTCCTGCTGGTTGCGCATCTGGACACCGTCCATCGCACCCAACCGGAAACAATCTGCTATTCCGCAGACGGCACGGTCATGATGTCGCCGCAGGGAATTGGCGGCGATGACCGGGCTGGCGTGTATATGATCCTGCGTCTAATTCAGCGCGTTCATTGTCACGTTCTGTTCTGTGAGGATGAGGAAACCGGCGGACACGGGGCACGTGCCTTTACAAAGTCCGGAATCAAACCGGACGTCAATTATATCGTGGAGTTGGATCGCACGGGCAGCAACGACGCGGTATTCTATCAATGCCGCAACCGGCAGTTCGAGCAACATATCAACAGCTTTGGCTTCCAGACAGCGTTCGGAAGCTTCAGCGACATTTCCATTTTGGCACCGCATCTGAATCTTGCCGCGGTCAACCTCAGCACCGGCTACTACCATGCGCACCAGCCGGGAGAATATGTCCGGCTGGACGAAGTAGAAGACCTGGTCGGCCGCATAGCGAAACTCCTGCAAACGAAAACGGAACAGTTTTCTTACACGCAGAGGTTTACGGCAAGAAAGCTGGGTGAACCAAACGATTTGCAGCGGAAACGGCTCATTGCATTGTCTGACGCGCATTTTGTCCGGATCAATCACCAGAATGTTGCCGACGGACGCGGATATTATATGGACATAAGCGGCAGAATTTATCTCTATCTTGAGGAATGTGACCGCATGGTGCATATCGGCAGCGCCAAGGCGTTCTGCAAGGATGGCACGGCGGCGGTGTACCAGGAGAATAACGCGAAGGCATACATCACAATAGAAATGGAAGAAGCCGTGCGGCTGCTGGATGCAGAACGCGCAGCAGGGTAATACATTAAAAGGCTGTCTCAGAATATCTGAGACAGCCTTTTGGCGCGCATTTTGTTTAATCTGCCGTACCCCATACGTATAAGAGTAGTACAGGAGGTAAAATACAATGCTAATTTCTATTGACCATGGAAACAAACAGGTAAAAACGATCCACCATGCGCCGTTCACGTCTGGACTGGTATGCAGCGAGGTACGGCCATTTGGCGGCGAAACGCTGACCTATCAGGGGCGGTATTATACGCTCACCGACCAGCGGATTCCATACCGCCGGGACAAGACGGAGGACGAGCGCTTCTTTGTGCTGACGCTCTTTGCAATCGCGTATGAGCTGGAAGCTGTGTCTTTCTACGGAGCAGCCCCAGTTCGGGTGCAGCTTGCGGTCGGTTTGCCGCCGGCACATTACGGCGCGCAGCAGAAACGATTTGCGGAATATTTCCTGAACCGGGGGCTGGTCAACTTCACGCTGCATGACAAGCAGTATGAGATTCTGATCGATGAGGTGTGTTGCTATCCACAGGCATACGCTGCAGCGATCACAGTATTCCAGACGCTGCAAAGCAGCCCCAGAGCGCTTATCATTGACATCGGCGGTTTCACGGCGGATTATCTGCTGCTTCGGAACGGCGAAGGTGATCTGAGCATCTGCGATTCGCTGGAAAACGGCGTGATTTTGCTCTATAACCGAATCAAATCGCGCGTCGCGGCCGAACAGGACTTGCTGCTGGACGAGACGGAGATCGACGCGATCCTGCTCGGCAGGGACAGCGGACAGCCTGACGCGGTATCGCAGATCGTGCGGCAGCAAGCGCAGGAATTTGTCAGCGACCTGCTCAGTTCGCTGCGTGAGCGGATGCTGGAACTGAAAAGCGGGAAGGTGATCTTCACAGGCGGCGGCGCTGTTCTGCTCCAGCAGCAGATCGAAGCGTCGGACAAGGTGCGTGAGCCTGTTTTCATCGAGGACATCGCCGCAAACGTGAAGGGCTATCAGCTGCTCTATCAGGCGGAACGGATTGGTAGACACAATGGATACTAAAAAAGACCCCGGAAAGTTCACGATCCGCTTCTGTATGTCCGACCCAAGGCAAAAGCGGGCTGTCGAGGAATTGAACGCCCAGGGACGCCTGAAGGCGCAGTTTCTGACCAATGCCATCCTGCACTACGTCGAGGGCACGGCAATCCTGCCACCGCAGGAAGAACTGGAACCGATTCTGGAACGGATCATGAAGCGCATGCTGGACGAGCGTGCAGATACGACTGCAAAACCGGCTGAAAAGATTGACCCAAGTGAACCATTCAGCGCCGACAGCCTTGCTGCCATTGCGGGTACCTTGCAGGCGTTTCGCAGATAGCAAGAATGCAGCAGATTTTCGGTCTGCTGCATTCTTGCGCAATTCATGCAACCAATAGAAAGCTATTTGTGATGGCAATTGGCTAGTCAAAGGCTGAAAGAATGTATTAGGTATGATTGAACCACAGGCCGGGGTTCGTCACGCGCGGGTCTGTGTTGGCAAAGGCCTCATGCAGCATGGAGAGCTGCGCCTTTGTCAGCGGAACGGTCTGTTCGATCAGCTCGCAGTTGGATTCTACCTGCCGGATATTGCGGCAGCCGAGGACGGCGGTCGTCACGCCGGGGATGGAGAAGACAAACGACAGCGCCAGCACGGCGGGCGCAAGCTCAAATTCATCGCAGAGTTCGCGGAAGCGCGCGACGTATGGCACGCAGAAGTCCATTCTGGGATCGATATCCTCCGGCTTCCGGAAGACGAGCCCCTGTAAAAAGGCGCTGCGAACAAAAATCTGTACGCCGGCCTTTTGCAGCTTTTCCATGCCGCCGTTATCGATCTGGCTCCAGTCAAATACGTTCAACGGGATCTGCGTTGCATCGAAGCCGGAATCGGCGATCAGGCCGTAATCATGGCGAGAATACGCCGAGATGGAGCTGTAATGGAAGGCGTTCTGCGCCTTCAGCTCCGCGAAGATCTTCTGGACGTTGTCGCGGTCGTCCGCGTAGTCCTCGAAATTGTGCAGCATCAGGCAGTCGAGCGTTTCAGTACCGAGATTTTTCTGGCAGCCCTCGGCCTGACGGAGAATATCGTCGCGGACGATATCATAGGAGCCGTGCTTCAGCGGGCCGATCTTTGTCACGACCCACGGCAGCGTCTGCCCTGCCCCGCGGCGCTTATCCAGCCAGCGGCCGATCACCGCTTCGGAATCGCCATAGTTATTGGCCGTGTCGAGATTGTCGACGCCGAGCTCCATGGCGCGGTCAAGGAGTGCGAACGCGTCGTGCTCAGAGGGCTTTTCATTGTGCGCGCTCAGGCCGTAGGTCATGCCGAGCTGCACCGCGCCGAGGGAAAACAGGGACAGCTTCTGCCCTTTTGCTGTTACGTATTTCATGGCCGCCTCCTTACCAGATCGTCCAGCCGCCATCCATCACGATGGTTGCGCCGGTCACATAGTTTGCCGCCTCCGAGGCAAGGAAGACGATGGGGCCCTTGATATCGTCCTCATTGGCCCAGCAGCCGAGGGGGCAGTTTGCGATATAGGTATCGACAAAGCTTTTGCGCTCCGGATCGTCGGACAGACCGGGATTGAAGCCGCCGGGGGCGATGCAGTTGACGCGGATATGGTGCTTCCCGTACCGGCCCGCCATATACTTGGTCAGACCAATCATGGCCCATTTTTCCGTCGTATAGTTGACGGGCTGGTCACCCATTGCGGGCGGATAGAACGGGAAATGCGGGCTGTCAAGGCCGCGCATGGAGCTGATGTTGATGATGCTGCCGCTTTCCTGCGGGACCATGTATTCCAGAACGGCCTGCGAAAGCAGAATCTGCCCGTTGAGGTTCGTGCTGGCCGAGTCCTGAAGCTTCTGCCGCGTCGCGGCAGCAAGCGGGGTCATGTTTCTGCGGTCGACGGCGTTGTTGACGAGAATGTCGATCCGCCCATAGCGGTCATGCACGTCCTTCGCAAGGGCCTTAATGGAAGCGTCGTCGCTCAGATCGAGCGAAAGGCCGATTGCGGAATAGCCCTTGCCGCGGAGCGTCTGCGCAAATTCCTCGCATTTATCGCCGCTGCGGGAGGCGATGACGACAGTCGCGCCCATTTCACAAAGTCCCTCCGAGATCGACGCGCCGTACAGGCCGCGTCCGCCGGTCACGATGGCAATCTTCCCGTCGAGACTGAACAATTCCTTTGCAGTTTTCATAATGAATTCCTCCATAATTAGTCTTTTGAGTAAGTGAAGCAAGGGAGATAAAATGAGCCAAATTGTAAGGTAGTGGATGTTTTCTTTTTGAATCCGAGCGAGGAAAGACACGCTTGCTTTTCAAAATCAATCGCTGAAACGCAAAAATATGATGCCGGGAACTTGCTGAAACAGGTATTTAATAGCTCTGGAATTGTAGAACTAAACGAATCACAGCAAAAATAATCAATGCGATGTCCACTAGGGGTCGGCATGATGCTTGCGACTGCGCCAAGCGTGCCGTTTTCGTTGAGAACACCAAAATAAGAACCGCCCGCAGTACAAAGTGAGACATATTTTTGGTATAGCCCCATACAAGACTTTTGCGTGACAGCGGCGCTAGAGAAAAGTCCAGTATTGCAATCAAGAAGAAACTGGTTTGTTTGTAATAAAACAAGGGGAATAATCGGAATTCGCATTGCAGGCGAACCTGAAACTATTTGAAAGGTTTTGGGAGGCAGTGAATACAAGTGTCGACTGAAATCGAGAAAGCTTCCGGTTTTAAATTTTGCCATAACATTTGATCCTGGCAAAAAGCCAAAGCCGAACGATGCATACAATTTGGCGGCAATTGGGTTATTGGTACCGAGAAAAAATGCATTAGTTCCAGACCCTTCCAGATAAGACATCATGTGCGCGAATAGTGTCCTAGATAGGCCGATTCCGCGATAACGCGGAGCGACACACATGCCGGACAGGCCGCATAAGGTCCTTGCGTGATTTGGAAGCGTGGCGTGAATAGAGCCAGCTAAAGTCTGACCATCTTCAGCCAGATAGAGAATATCCATGTTATTATCTAACTCACTACCATCGATTTGTGGAGTTTCCAGATTTGCCTCTGCTTCACCGAACGTATTTTTCCAGAGATCCAAAAGCTGGGGACTCGGACAGGGAGCAATTCTTTTTGTAATGACCATGCTACATCCTCCTTTGCTTCATTATATCTTCGAACATCTATCTGCAGCTATAGCCAGAGGTGTCATATTTCCGTCAAAGAAGACATATAATCACACCCCAACGGACCGATAAAATGGAGCGTTGGGGTGCAAATCATGAATATTATTGTTTTGAGTGCTTTTTTCGGTATTCGCTGGGCGTTGTACCCAATTGACCCCTAAATGCGCGGTAAAAGGCGGCGCTATCGGAATAGCCGACGAGCATACTAATCTCGCCGATGCTTTTGCTGGTTTTGCATAGAAGATATTGTGCGAGATCAATACGGGTGTCCATCAACTTCTGGCGGAAACTTACCCCATAGAGGTCGTAGAGCTTTCTCACCAATTGACGTTGAGAGCAGTGCAATAACTGAGCAAGATTTTTTTGATTACGTTGTTCCGGTGGCGTTGTTGCAAAAAAATTGTCGATGATTAGGCGTTCTTTTGAACGATATGAAACAGGGATTGTGTGTTTATCAATGGATATATTCAGGCCAAGGATTCGGAGCGAGCGAATTAGAATCTGAGAGATTGCGGATGAAATTAGCTCGTTGGAAAAAATGCCATCTGGAGAGAGAATTTCGTGAAGTGTGCTTCTGCACAGGAGGTCTATTTCAGGTGTGATGCCGAAGGGCGAGTTCGTTTCAAGCGACAAAAGACACTTTTGGGGAAAGGAGGACTCGTCAAAAAGAAAACAGACTGGGAATCGGAGAAACGGTTGACTGACTTGCGATGGTACATGATAACACATTGGCGCAATCAAAACAGCTTGCCCAGCATGGAGCGATATATAATCACTTTCAATATCAAGAGCACAACACCCTTCTAGGATGATGTGTAACTCGTAGCAGGCGTTATTATGTCGTTGCGCGTTCCAAGCATGCAGATTGCCGCGAAAAAGTTCGTTACATTCCACATACGGAATAGCTCCACTGAGGGAGGCATCCCAGTTATTCGAATCACTTTTCATTTATATGACACTCCTAATACAGGATGGTTCCATTTTACCGTAACGAAATAAAATAGCAAGAAAAAAATAGCGTTCTGTGCCGTCTCTTTGCACAAAATGACAGATATCATTATTTAAAAGAAAATGATTATTTAGTATAATAGGAAAAAGAAAGGTGAGTGCTGTATGAGACGATTGATACATATTGCTGGCAAACATAGCTTCTCGGCAAGACTTGCTATGTGCATTTTTTCCACATCGTTTGTGTTACTTTTAACTGGAGGTATTATATTGTTTGGTGCCTCTATAAAGGCGACAACGGGGATGAACCGTTCTTTTACAACAGCTAATATGCAGATAACTGCAGAGAATATCGACAAGACGTTGCAGCAGGTTGATGAGAGTGTGCAACTGGCATTTACTCAAAAGGGTGTTCTTCAAGCGCTACAACAGCCATGGGGAGATGAGCTTGAAGCGTATGAAACGCTTCATCATGCATTGTCGGTTGCCGTGGCTTCAGATGATACGATTTGCTACATGAGTTTATGCAGCGATGAAAACGGTATTTTATCCTCGCAGACAAACAGAAGGCTACCATATACCAATGCAACAGAATGTAGAGCCTATTTTGATGGACTCTCTAGCAAGTATCAAAGAGGTGGAAAGAGCTGGTTTTTTCTAGAAAGTCACCCTATTCGCAGCAAAGAGTATGCGATTGTAAATGTCAGAAAAATCACTCCATTAGGAGCTTCGAGGGATGAACTGTTTTTAGTCGTTTCCGTACTAGAACGTGCGCTGGCGACCTTGTATGCATTTTTGAAAGAAGATAGCTACATTGTTAGTACGGATGGAACTATTGTTTCCGCAGTTGACAAAGTGCGAATTGGACAGAAACTATCGCAGGAGTTGATGGGCGATGTGTTGGAAAGCGGGAAAGACGCAGCTTTTCTTACATGTGGAAATGGGATGAAGTTATATTCATCTTATATTCCAACGATTGGATGTTATTTGCTCAGTCAAGAAATGAATCAGGTTCCGCATTCGACCAGAGTGATACTGATCTGCATTTCGCTGATTGTTGTTGCTTTCGGGTTTGCTTTCTCAGTCCTTTGGGCAAAGTATTTGGCTAGAAATTTAACAATCCCGCTGAACGAACTGAGGGAGTCAATGGAAAGAGCAAACAATGGAGATTTATATGTCCGCTGCCAAGAAAAGGCAACAGATGAATTTGGCTATTTAAGTGGTACATTTAATCACATGATGGATAGTATTAATCACTATCTGGAACAGCTGGAAGAGCAACAATATATTGCTAAGGAGGCAGAGATACGGTTACTTCAATCGCAAATTAATCCGCATTTGCTTTATAATACATTGGATTCTGCATTGTATTTGATGAGCAGCGGGCAAATGCAGTTGTCAATCAGTGTGCTTGAGCAGCTAAGTCAGTATTTTAAGCTTGCTTTACAGAGCGGTAATAAAATTGTCACGATTGATAGCGCCATTCGTCATATGGAAACGTATCTTCGTTTGCAGAATCTCTGTCGTATGAAGAACTATCAATTCTCGGTTACAGGCGATATGTCACTGCGCAACTGCTTAATCCTACATATGGTACTACAGCCGATTGTTGAGAATGCTGTTTTGCATGGATTTGAAGGAAACTTTGAAAGCGGTACAATTGAGTTGAATATGGTGCACGAAGGCAATCGGGTTAAGCTTCGTGTGATCGATGATGGTATGGGAATGGATGATGAAACTTTAGAGACGCTTCAACATCGGCTGAAGTCAAACACAGCTAGTGGTAGAAGTTTTGGATTGTGGAACGTTGCCCAAAGAATAAAAATGTATTATGGCCCCGCGTATGGTATTTCAATAGAGAGCGAATTTGGGGAATATACAGCAGTAACAGTATCAATTCCGTATGTTGTTAACGGAGCGGAGGAACAAAATGTATAATTTTATGATTGCAGATGATGACAAGCTGGTTCGAGACCGAATACTCAGCGCGATTCCATGTGAAGAATTAGAACTACATCTATGCGGGACAGCGGAAAATGGAGTGGATGCACTCGAACTGTTTGACTGCATGAGACCACAGATCGTAATCATGGACATTAATATGCCGCTAATAAACGGTATTGATGTAGCAAAAAAAATCATAGAAGAAGATCCAGATGTAAGTATCATTGTGATAACGGGTTATGGGACTGTTGACTTTGCCAAAGAGGCAATACGGGAGGGCTTTGCGGATTTTCTGTTAAAGCCTGTTGATGCGGAAGAACTGATCCAAGTTTTAAAACGGTCGATTGAATGCATCCGGCGTAATACCAGAAAGGCATTGAATCAGCAGAGAATGGAGCGACTTCTTGAGAAAGGAATGCCGTTTCTCCGAAATCGATACTTTCTAACCCTTATGCAGACACCCGCTGAACAAATGGACGAGGAATCCTGTGAACAGTATCTGCACGACTTTGGTATTGTTTCACTACCACGAGAAATTTGTATTGCAATTGTTGTTGCCAATTATGGCATTGTAACCGTTAATGAGCAGATGTCGATGCAGGCTGTTCTGGAGGAGGAAATCACAAAAATCCTGAATGCGCATAAAATCGGCTGTATCATTGTCTCGGACGCCATGCAGCGTGAGATCTTGATTACGTATTCCACGCAGAAACTGCTAGCATTTGAACTCGAACAGAAGCTGTCAGCGGTACGCGATAAAATGAAGTATTTATATCAGATAGACTATCATGCAAGCATTGGGACAACAGTGAGCGGATTTCGCTACTTACAGAAAAGTTACCAAAGTGCTGAGCGCGCGCTGGGTTACTGGACTGTTCTTGGAAACGGAAATATTGTAAGTAGTGAGAATGTAGAACATCTCTATATTTCTGCGGTAAAAGTACCAGCGATTTCATATGGAGTATTGATGAATCTTATGCTTTCTGGCAATGTCGAACAGATGTGCAAAATGCTGGAGCAATACATTAATGAGCTTCTGTATGTATCCCATGTTACAATCAATAATCTGCAGCTTCGTGCTGTAGAAATAATGGCAATGTTACTAAGCTGTGCAAGAGAACTGGGCGAGAATGTAGACGAGTGGCTTGAGCAGCGAACTCAAATTTATGTTGCCATCTTTACCGCAACGACCGCATCCAGTGTAACTCGTGTTTTACAGGAAGCAGCCAAAACCTTGATGGAAAGGACAGCAGGACAGCGGGAGGAAAGCACGAGCAAAGCATTCATCGATGCAAAGAGATTTATTATGCAGAATTACGCACAAGAGGATATGAATCTGATGCGTGTTGCTGAGCACGTAAATTTATCGCCCAGTTATGTTTCACAGCTATTTAAGAAAAATGATAACTGTACGTTTACAGAGTATTTAAATACAGTACGCATTGAAAATGCAAAAAAATTACTGTCCACTACGCACATGCGTGTATATGAGGTAGCGGAGGCAGTTGGATACCAGAACCCAAAATATTTCTTTCAGGTATTCAAACAATTGACAGGGAAACGCCCCCGAGAGTTTTATAATGCGGCTTTTATCGAAAAAAACAGATAAGTAATAATTGCTTCATGTGGTGGCGACAGGAATAGGGTGTTATCCTGTCGCCACCACATTTTTTGTGCAGTTTGCTCAGGCGAATATATAAAAGGTTCACTTTCAAATAAAAAAGTCAGAAAAACAATTCAAGCAAAGAATACTATTTTGGAAATTAGATGGATTGCTGTAAAGTATCAAAAAAAATATAATAAATATGGTGATTAACACCAAAAAAACAGGAGGTAACGAAATGAAAAAAGGAATCGCATTGCTCCTAGCTCTGATTTTGGTTCTTGGGCTTGTTGCCTGCGCAGCAAAGACGCAGCCTACGACGCCGGAAGAAGATGCAACCCCGACAGAGGAAACGACGCCCCCCTCCAATGAAGAAAACGTGGCTCCAGATGAAACGGCTGAGGATCAGGAACCGGTAACATTGTCAGTCTGGTTCTATAATGATCCGGGAGCGGAAGAAATCTACAAAAAATTTAGTGCGGCAGTAAATGCACAGTATCCGTGGATTACTGTTGAGTACGAAGTACTTCCGTATGACTCTGGCCCCGAGAAGTTTACGGTTGCTTGCGCAACGGGAACTACCCCTGACATCTATTTCGACGGATATTCCAGGATTGCTCCGGCTGTGAATGCTGGCTTGACGATGGATTTAACAGAGGTAGCCCAGAGCAATCAGAATGTTTTCATGGGTGAGCAAAAAGACGGCATTGTTGACGGCAAATATAATTTCATCGCGACAGCTACTGGTGCGGCATATGGTGTATTTGTCAACATGGATCTTGCTAATGAACTTGGTGTTGCTGATCTCCTTCCGGAGGATAAACTGACTTGGTCTTATGATGAATACTTGGAATTTTGCCGTGCCGCAAAGGCCGCGGATGCGTCTGTGATTCCGCAGGCACTGTTTGCAGGCTCACGTTCGTCTGATGCATGGTACTATTCTTGGTTCATCGGTAATGGTGTTGAACTCACGAATGATGAGCTGACTGCGACGGCATTCAATGTTGGTGAGAATCGAGAAAAGGCAATTTCTACGCTTAACGTATATAGGACGCTGATTGATGAAGGCTTGGCAAATGATGGTTGCGCAGCTATGACGGACCAAGATTGTGAACAGTTGTGGTGCGCTGGCAAACTGCTCCTTCTTGCAAATAGTCTGAACTGTGCGACATATTATCAGTCGTTGCAGGATGAGGGCACTAGCATGGAGTTCACATTTGATGTTTTGGGGCTGCCGACAGCTGAAGGCAAGGAGATTCCGACCTCTGCATGCTGGGGCTCGTATGGCTTCTGTGCATTCAAAAATAATGGACATGATGAGGCCATCAAACTCGCCCTGAATGTTTGGCTCCAGAATCCGGAATATCAGAAGGAGCTTTGCCTCAGCACTGGTTTTATGCCTGTGATGAACACAGTCGAAATCGACTGGGGCAGTGAGCATATCGGTGAAATTATGGATTTTGTTACAGAGTACACCGCTGCGCATACGGTCAGCTCGTTCGGTATTCTTGAAAATTGGTGGACTGATTTCCGTGAAACGCTCTATCCGCAGCTTCAGGACTTCTATGTTGGAAACATTGATGCAGGCACTGTGCTTGACAACTGGCAGGCGGCCGGTGATCAGGTAATTAAAAACGCAAACTAGTTCTTATTGGAAGGGGGGAGCGGATGCGCCGCTCCCCCCTTATTCTCTGATGGCGCGATATAGAGGAGAAAAAAATGAAGACTCAAAAAAATAGGATCAAGTACCAATCGCAGCTCCAAAGGCGAAAGGCAAAATGGGGATATGTTTTTCTAATCCCGTGGTTACTTGTTTTCGCTGTATTTTATGCGTACCCACTTGCCTATGGAATTATTATTTCTTTTACTGATTCTAAATTAGGAAGCACAACTTATATCGGATTAAGAAACTACGGCAAAATTCTTCGTGATTACGCATTTTGGCGTAGCTTGCTGGCGATGCTTGCTTATGTAGTGATTGCTGTCCCGGTGATCGTATTTGTTCCATTATGTGCTGCGAATGCGCTGCGCAGGTATGGGAAAAAATTCAATACAGCGGCTAAACTTCTTATGTATTTGCCAGGAGTAACTTGTTCGGTCGCGTTGATTCTTTCGTGGAAATATATGTTTGATCCAAACGTTGGTATGCTGCGCAGCGTCCTGGGCCTATTCGGAGTAACGAAAGTATCCGTATTTGACAGTGCAAGGACGGCAATCCCCATTATGTCCTTGCTTGCTGCGTGTACCAACTTTGGCGCGAATCTGATTATTTATTGTGCGGCTCTGGACGCAATTCCAAATGATTATTACGAGGCAGCAGAACTTGACGGTGCAAGCAAACGGCGTCAGTTTATAAGTATAACGATTCCGCTATTAAATCCAACGATTGTTTATGTCTTTATAACCGCTACGATTGGAGCACTTCAAATTTTCGTAATTCCTCAACTTATGACAGGCGGTGGACCAAATTATTCGACGTCAACGCTTCTTATGCTGGTCTATAATACTGCATTTACAAATAACCAATTTGGATATGCTTCTGCAATTGGTGTAATTTTGTTCTTAATCACAGCAATTATCGCGATTATTCAGTTCCGCGTTACTAGACGCGATGCAGTTGAATACTGACCGGGGGATGAACGAGTATGAAGAAAAGCAGATTCAATCACAATAAACCGACAGTAATAAGTACAGTTCTTCTGTGCCTTCTCTTAGCTGCAGTTATGGCACCATTCTATATCATGCTTGTTGGTGCGTTTAAGCCAAATGCAAGCCTAATCACAATCCCCGCAGACTTGATTCCCGTTAAGGGCTTTACGCTGAAAAATATTCAAATTGTTTTTGAGAAATCGGAAATCCTGCTGTGGTTGAAAAACAGTATGATTGTGAGCGTCTCGGTCGCCATAGCAACTGCCTTTATTGGTGTGACAGCGGGTTATGCATTTGCAAAGATAAACTTTAAAGGGAAAAACATTCTATTTATGATGGTTATGGCAACGATGATGATGCCCAAGCAGATGCTTTTGATTCCTAATTATCTGGTTGCCTACAACTTGAAACTGCAGGATACCATGATAGGCCTGATTCTGACATCTATTGCACCGGCTTTCGGTGTGTTTTTGAGCAGACAATTTATTACGAGCTTGCCAGGAACACTTTTTGAGGCGGCGGAAATTGATGGATGCAGTGAAATTGGAAAGTTCTTTAGAATTGCACTTCCCTTGTCGCTTCCGTCTGTTGGGACAATTTCCATATTTGCATTTTTTACCTGTTTCAACGATTATATTTGGCAGCTTATCATGATTTCAGATAAGGAGCTAAAAACGCTGCCAGTTGGAATTGCATTTTTCTCAGAGCAAATGCTGAATAATAGAGCGGCTCAAATGGCAATTGCTATGCTTGCAACAATTCCGATGGTGATTATTTTCTTGGCCTGCCAGAAGTTTTTCATTAAAGGAGCAACGGCAGGAGCGGTTAAAGGATAATTTAGGAGGATTGAAAATGAAATCTGGATTTATACCGGCGCTTGGAACGCCGCTGGACGAAAACGGAAACCTTTGTATTGAAAGCTATAAAAAGCAGATTGAGGATCAAATCAACGCAGGCGCTTCGGCTATCCTATGCATGGGGTCGATGGGTATCCAGCCCTATATCCGGACAAGCGTTTGCCCGCAGGTTGCAAAGACTGCGGTAGAGACCGCAGCTGGACGTGTTCCCATATTTGTTGGTGCAATGGATTGCTCGATTGCGCGGGCAAAGGAGCGGCTCGCGGCAATGGAAGATCTGGACATCGCCGCATTTGTGCTGACGACACCGTATTATTACGCATTGACCCGTGAGCAGATCGTTCGTTATTTCAAGTCTGTATGCGCAACAACAAAGCATAGGGTGCTGCTTTATGATTTGGCTGTTGTCACACAGTCCAAAATTACATATGACATCGTTCTGGAATTGCTCCGTGATGTTCCGAATCTTGCAGGCATCAAGTCCGCAGATCTCCAGATGTTCCGGAAGCTGAAGCTGAATCCTGACGTTCCGAAGGACTTCATCATGGTATACTCCGGACTGGATACGTTTGATATTGCGTATAAATGGGGGATCGACAAGTGCCTCGACGGAATGCTGTCCTGCACGCCGAAGAATACACACCGCCTGTTCACCGCACTTGCGGCCGGAAACGACACCGACGCTGCTGCTGCGCTCAATAATATTATTGAACTGCGTGATTTCTTTGTTGCGCATGATCTCTGGCCGTCGTTCTCAACTGCCATGAATCTTCTTGGCTATGCAGGCAATTTCTCCCCTGACTATATTCTGCCCTTGAAAGATGGCTATGAGACGGAAATCCGAAACGAGCTGAAAAAACTCGGTGAGCTGTAAATGGAGGCGCAGAAATGATTCTGGATACGATTGACCACGCAAACCAATATGCTGGCCTTAACATCCGACTGGATACTGCGCTGAATGCTATGAAAGTCTATACGCCGGACAATTACCCCGGCGGGCGGATCGAGCTGGATGGCGAAAAGCTATTCCTGCTACTCAACAGCTATGAAACACATCCCGCTGAAAATGCGCTTTGTGAAGCCCATCGTCAGTATCTCGATGTCATGTACATGGTTGAGGGTGAGGAAATCATTTATGTCAAGCCGACGGAACGGCTCCTGACTGTAACAAAGCCATATTCTGCTGAGATCGACGCATTGCTCGGCGAGACAGACATGGATGCAACGCCGGTTCGCCTGACAGCTGGCAGCTTTATTGTACTGTTCCCACAGGATGCGCACACGCCTGCCTGTTACACAGATGGGCCACATCTCGTAAAGAAGATTATCGGGAAAGTTGCACTCGATTGAACAGCTGAACAGCAAACGAAAGAAGCTACAGAATCATAGATGTCAATACGAGAGCACCATTCTAAGCTTTTATGGAGTTGAATATGGAACAGAGCATTTTTCAAATTCCGGCGATCGATATCCACAGCCATCTGGGGCCGGTTCATGGGCCAATGACGATGGAAGCGGCGGAAAACGGAAGCGAGGCGTATCTGCTGCGGACGATGGATGCCGCCAAAATCCAGATCAGCGTAAACAGCAGCCGCTACGCGATCATGCCGCGCGGGTCAGGTTGCAGCGCGGAGGGAAACCGGCAGATGCTGGAGGCAGCGCACCGTCTGCCGGGCGTTTATATGTGGGCCGTCGTCGACCCGCATGAGCCGGAGACCTTTGCGCAGGCTCGCACCATGCTGGAAGATGCACGCGTGCTCGGCATCAAGATCCATCCGGCGGAGCATGAATACGATCTGGAGCAGTACGGGGACAGCATTTTCTCCTTTGCAGAGGCGCTTGGCGTGCCGGTCTTGGGGCACAGCGGAGAAAAGGGCTGTATGCCGGAGGTCTACGCCGCCTTTGCAGAGCAGTACCCAACAGTCCCGATTATCGCCGCCCATCTGGGTTCCGGCCCGGATGGGGACCCGGCGCACCATATCCGTGCGATCCGCGCGTGCCGGACGGAAAACCTTTATACGGACACGTCCAGCGCCATGTCGCTTTTGTCCGGGCTTCTGGAATACGCAGTCGGCGAGATCGGGACGGAGCATATTCTGTTTGGAACGGACTCCGGCCTGTATTTCAGCCCCAGCCAGCGTATCCGCGTCGATCTGGCCGCTCTGTCATACGAAGAAAAATACCGCATTCTGCGCGGCAACGCTGTCCGGCTGTTCGGAAGCAGGCTGTGCCGCGGTGAGGACGGAAAGGGAGAGGAGATCACATGATATCCTGCACGGAATTTATCCCCTGCTACAGTGAATTATTTACATATCTCGAGCGCAAGGCCGGGCGGGAGGAGGTCAGCCGGTTCTGGAAGTACCTCTTTAAGCCGGATGGCGACGGCATTCCGCTCATCAACTTTGTGAAGCGCGAGGGCATTCGCGGGTGCTTTTCCTATTGGGCCGGTACGCTCAATGAGGAAGCGGCGGATTTTACGATGTATCTGAACGAGAAGGCAGGCTGGTTCCTGCTTGAAATGCACCACTGCCCGTCTAAGGGCCGGCTTCTGAAGCTCAAGGATGAAATTGGGATCGTCCCCTATCACGATTACTGCCAGCACTGCGATTCGTACCGGTCAGCCGTTGAGAAGATCGGTTTGAAGTACATCTACAATTTTGCCGGCTGCGGCCATGCTGCCTGCTCCATTCTGGTTTATGACCCTGCTGTGTTTGACGGGCGCGTGATCGTGGATGCCGATACAGAGATCATGGATCGGAAGGCGGCACAGAACGAGTATTTTCACCGTGATTTTCACAGCAGCATGAACATGGGAATCGAGTACATCGGCGAGCATTATGGTCTGGCAGGTGTCAAAGAATTTCTGACGAAATATACAGAGCATGTGTACAAGCCGGTGATTGCGGCGATGAAAGCAAACGGTCTTTCTGCTCTGCGGGCGAAAATCGAGGATACCTATCGGAAAGAAAAGGCAACTGATGTTCTGACGTTTGAACAGGACGCGAATTCCCTGCACGTTGCAGTGCGGGAATGCCCCGCGGTCAGGCATCTGCATGATACGGGCCGCATCGTCTCCAAATGGTACCGCTACACGACGGAATATGTGATGGCTGCGCTGGCCGAACAGGGTGGTTGTCGGTTCACGATGGAAGCCTACGACGAAGCGACCGGCGCGGCAAGCTATCGGTTTGAGGCGGAGTAAGAGCAATGACGACATATCTGGCGATTGATCTTGGCACAACCGGGTGCAGGAGCATTCTGTATGATGCGTCACTGCGGGAGCTTGCCATAAGCTACGAAGAATATCCGCTGCAGACGCCGCAGGAGCATTGGGCCGAGCAGGACGCGGAGGACTGGTGGCGGCTGACATGCAGCACGGCCAAGAACGCGATCCGGCAAGCCGGATGCAGCGCGGCGGAGGTTCACGCGCTCTCCATCAGCTCGCAGGGGATCACGCTGGTGCCGGTGGATACGGGGCTCCGGCCGCTCTGTCCCGCGCTGACGTGGCTCGATGTGCGCGCGCAGGAGCAGACCGGGCAGATCCTCCGGGACTTCGGCGATACGGCGATCTTCGAGCACACAGGAAAGCACATCGATGCCTGCTACACGCTTCCGAAGATCCTCTGGCTCCGGGAAAACCGGCCGGAGATCTGGGGAAAGACGTACAAGCTGCTGATGCCGATGGATTATCTGCTGGCAAAGCTGACGGGCCGCTGCGTGACCGATCATTCGATGGCTTCTGGTACGCTGCTGTACGATCTCAAAAACGCCTGCTGGAGCAAGCGGCTGCTGGAATACTATCAGATCCCGTCTCACCTGCTGCCGGAAATTCTTTGGAGCGGCGAAGCTGCGGGCAGGATTCTCCCGGAGGCTGCCGCCGCGCTTGGCGTGAGTGAAGACTGTATTGTGGCGGCCGGCGCGCAGGATCAGAAATGCGCGGCGTTGGGTGCTGGGCTGGATCAGGACACGATGACCGTCTCGCTCGGAACGGCGGGCGCGGTCACGAAGCTCTGGCGGGAAGCGTTCCCGGAGAGCTATACCAGCGTCGGCTGGTGCGGATATACGAGGCCGGGCGCATGGGTCACGGAGGGCGTGATCAATACAGCCGGAACCTGCCTGCGCTGGGTGCGCGACACACTGTTTCCGGGCGAAGGCTACGATACGATCAACCGTGAGGCAGCGCAGGCCGCTGCGCGCGGCAGCAGAATGCTGTTTTACCCGTACCTGAACGGTCCGTCCGCCCCGGATTATTATCCGGACGCGGAAGGATGCTTCTATGGTGCGTCGCTTTCCACCACGCGCGGAGATTTTGCGCTCGCCGTGATGCGCGGTGTGGCGTTCCAGATCCGGATCATGCTGGAGGCAATGGGCGCTTATCCGGAGATGATGCAGCTCGTACTCTTCGGTGGCGGCGCGAGAAGCCCGCTGTGGTGCCAGTGCATCGCGGATGCTGCCGGGGTGCGCGTGCATGTCCCATCCTCCAGTGAGTCGGCTGGCCGCGGCGCTGCAGTTCTTGCCGGGACAGCCGCGGGAGCATGGACAAAGGAAGCGTTCCCGAAGGATACCGGCGGAAACACATATCTGCCGTCGGACACTTTGCGGGACTGTTACCGGCGGTACCGGGAAATTGAACGAAGGCTCTGGACAAGGGAGGCAGTATGCAGTACATCGTAAACGCAAAGCTCGTGCTGGAGCACGGCATTGTTTGGGACGGCGTGCTTGGGATCGAGGATGGCCGGATCGCCTTGTGCGGACCGGCGCGAAGCTGCGAGATTCCGCGGCAGGCGGAGCGGATCGACGCGCAGGGGCTTTATGTCGGGCCCGGCTTTGTGGATATCCATGTACATGGACGCGACGCTTATTTTTATGACGAGCCGGAAAAGGAAACCGCGTTTTTCCTCGGGCATGGCGAGACGACGATCCTTGCGGCGCTCTACTACAATCTGCCGAAAGATGCGTTTCTTCCGGCAATTCGGCGGGTACAGGCGTTCATGCGGAGCAAACAGACCTGTGCGCTTGCGGGCTTCTATATGGAAGGGCCGTATATGAACCCGGCATACGGCGCGTGCCCGGAGCAGAACCACTGGCGCGGCTCCATTCAAAAGGAGGACTATCTTCCAATCGTCGATGCAGCTGGGACAGATGCAAAGGTATGGGTCGTCGCACCGGAACGGCCGGGCATCGAACCGTTTGTGCAGTACGCGAAGGAACGCAATCCGAATATCACGATCAGCGTCGGCCACAGTGAGGCTATACCGGAGCAGATCCGGAGGCTGAAGCAACACGGTCTGCGGATGCAGACGCATTGCATGAATGCGACCGGCGCAGTTTCAAAGTGGCTCGGGACGAAGGGCTGTGGGCCGGATGAGGCCTGCTTACTGGACGATGAACTATACGCGGAGGTCATCTGTGATTCCTGCGGCATTCATGTAAACCAAGAGCGGCTGCAAATGCTTTTGAAAGTAAAGGGTGCTGATCGGCTTATCCTGATCACAGACAGCTTTCCAAGCACAGAACAAGGGCCGGAGGAGCTGCGCTATATCACAGATCTGGTCTTTGATGCAAATGGTCTGCTGAATGGAAGCAGGCTGACGATGGACGCGGCGTGCCGGAACATGGTGATGCACACTGGATGCAGTATTACGGAAGCATTCTGGATGGCGTCAAGGAACCCGGCGCGGATGATCGGCATGGACAAGGAGATCGGCACGATCGAGCCCAGCAAAAAAGCAAATCTGGTATTTATGGACGATGCATTTCACGTCAAAAAGGTCATGCTGGATGGAACATTCCAGCAGATTTCAGAATAGAGGAATGAACAATGTTGAAAGCAGGAATGGCAAAGGCGGACATCACGCCCGAAAAAGGACTTGAGCTTGCGGGCTATCCGCATTATCCGAGAAACAACACCGGCGCACACGACCCGCTGTATGCGGCGTGCATGTATCTGGAAAACGACAGCGAGGCGGTGGCAATGGTCACGCTGGATCTGCTGTTCTTCTCCAAGAAGCACACGGCGGAGGTTCGCCGCCGGCTGGAAAAAGAACATATTCTGTGCGGTGACCATGTGATGATCAGCTGCTCCCATACGCACTCCGGCCCGTGGGCGTCCGGACGACTGGATATTGAAAGTCTCGAAGCGGGCAAGCAGCAGCCGAAAGAGTACGTCGAGACGCTGATTGAAAAGATCGTCTCTATCGTCAAGGAAGCAAAGACATCCGCGTTTCCGGCGGAGTTCACCTCCGGGATCGCCGTCTGCGGCGCGGAATCCGGCGTCGGCGGAAACCGCCGTCTTCCAGGCGGGCCGCACGATCCGTATGTAAGCGTGATGGCGGTGCGCGACGAAGAAAAGACTGTATGCGGGATTTTTGTCAACTATACGCTGCACCCGTCGTTCATTCACGAGTGGAGCGAGGTCTGCACAGCGGACTATCCCGGCTATCTGAAGCTCCAGCTGGAGGAGCTGGAGCCGAACGCGATTACCGGCTTTGCGCAGGGCGCGTCTGGCAATCAGTCCAGCCGGTATTACCGCAAGGGTGAGAGCTTTGACGAGGCCGAGCGTGTCGGCCGTGTGCTGGGAAAGGCCGCGCATACCGTCATTGAAAAGGCAGAGTGGGTCGATACGCTCCCGATCCGCACAGCGCACAGCGAACTGCCGCTGGAGCTGCGGAACTTCGGCACAGAGGAAGAACTGGAGCAGAAGGTCGCAGAGACAAAGACCGCATATGAAGACCTTTATGCCCGCTACGGTACATCAACCAACCGGGAGGAGTATTACCTCTGGCAGAATGCCAACCTGAAAATGCTTGGCGCGGAGGATCAGCTTGGCTATATCCGGATGCAGAAAAACGGCACAAAGATCGAACTTCTGGATGATGAGAATCCCTGTGAGATTCAGGTGTTCCGGCTTGGCGGCACCTGCGTGATCGGCGTACAGGGAGAGGTTTTCGTGGAGTATGCGCTGTATCTGAAGGCAGTCGCTGGCTTCGGTACAGTGATCTTCAATGAGCTTTCCAACGGCGTGCTCCCCGGATATCTGTATACGCCGGAATCGCTTGTCACGGGCGGCTACGAGACAGATACCTCCATGCTGGCCGAGAGTTTTGGCCGGCATATGGTTGAAAAAGCGCTGGAAACGATCCAGCAGGTCAAATAAAGGAGAAAAACAATGTCTTTTCCGAACACATTTCATCATGATTTTTATCCGTTTCAGAACCAGGCAGAGATCGACCGCGTGCGGAAGATCACAAAGGACGAAATCGTCGCGCTGAACGGCAAGCATCCGACGAACCCCAATATCCGGTTGGACGTCATTCGCAATGACGAATTTGAAATGGTTATGATCGCCGATATGGTCAAGCGTATCGTCGATTCCGACCGCTATGATAAGCAGGTCGTCATGATCATGTGCAACCCCAATCCAACATACCGCAAGGTTGCCTATATGCTGCATGAACTAAATGTCAACTGCCGCAACGTTAAGTTCTATATGATGGACGAGTGGGCAGACGAGGATGGGAACATTGCGCCGCTCTCCTATATGCCCGGCTTCGGCTATGCGTTTGAGAAGTTCATGGTCTCGCAGATCATGGATCTCGGTTTCAAGCGGGAAAACTTCATCTATCACAGCAATGAAATTACGCCGGTCTACTCGAAGATGCTTCAGGACGACGGCGAGGCAGATATCGTATATTCCGGCCCCGGCTGGCCCGGCCATCTGGCGTTCATTGACCCGGTTGAGGACTGGTTCATGCCGACCATGGAGGAGTATCTCCAGCAGGGAGCCAAGGTCGCGCACCTGCACCCGCTGACCATTGCGCAGAACTCGCTGCACGGCGGCTTCGGCTGCTCCGGCGATATTTCCCGCGTGCCGCCGATGGGTGCGATGATGGGCCCACGCGACGCAATGATGGCGAAGAACGTTCTGGATATGCACGGCATTACGACTGCGGGCTCCCATGTCGCATGGCAGCGCCTGACCTCCCGCTTGTGCATCTTTGGAAAACCGGATCAGCACGTACCCGCCTCCATTCTCCAACTCCGCGACAAGCCGACGCATATGATCATGAGTGAAAATATCGCCGCTACCATCGAGGATTACGAGTTTTTCCAGTATTGAGCAGTCGTTTTATATCAAACAAGAGCAAAAAGGTACGATGAATGAAGTGATGTATTGTTGACCATGAGGTGAGGAGATAAGTGGCTCCCAGTGAAGGAGAGAAAACACCCCTGCTGGGCATTGGAGAGTTTTCTCGTTTTATCCATAACGCAAAGCGTCTCTGAGTTATCATTTTCATTTGCAGCCGGTTTCTTGTGCAAGCTTGAAACCGGCTGTGACTTTTTACGCTTTTTTCGGCCTAATCGGTGCAGAAATCCCCCGTATACCGTCCTGTTCGCCAGAAAACAGACGGATACGGAGGGTGAATCATGCAATATAGAAAGGACGGAAGCCGTGAAGAATATCAGATTCAGAACCAATTTACCGCCTATCTTCAAGTCGCGCTGAGGCGAAGAAAGAATGCCTACCTTTCTCAGCGTCACAGACAGCAACAGCATGAACGACCGATGGAACCTGACCGGCAGCCCATCTCGGCAGAAGCATGGGAAGATGAATACGTCCGAAGAATGGAGCTGCTGATGGAGTACAGAGCAGTCCTCGAAGCACTTGACCAGCTTCAAAAGCGTGAACGATATATTCTGCTGGCAAGAATTCTGGAGGAACGCTCGTTTACCGAGCTCGCACAGGAATTACAGATTGGATATAAAGGCGCTGCGGCGATCTATTATCGTGCACTGAGCCGCATCCGCGAGAAACTGGAGGAGGAAACATGAATTTCTACGAGCTTCTGATTCTTGCCAAAAGCGGAGATGACCTCGCGAACGAGAAAATTCTGGCAATGTACCAACCATTACTGACCAAGGAATCCGTTATTGACGGTGTATGGGATGAGGACCTGTATCAAGAACTTTGCATCCAGCTTTTCCTGTGCATCCGTAAATTCCGTATGTGACCTGTTTCATCTGCGAGGAGCGCCCTTCGGGGCGCTCTTTCCTGCATAGAAAAAATGCTGCCGGAACGTAAGCCGGCAGCATTTCTGACGATTTGTAGTTTTCACAATCAGCGGCAGGAGCTCAACAGCGCCGTCGTCTTCAAGCTGGCACCCATCAGGTCGCGCTGGGCCTCTCTGGACAGCTGACAGGTCGGCATCAGGAACGTCAGAGCCTTTTGAATCTGCTTGAGATCGGCAGCGGAAACCCGGCCTGTATGCAGATGCTCCAGCACATGAATATAGGAATTCTTCAGCGCGGCGGATACTGCCGGACGAAGAAAGTAGTTGGAAATTAGACCGCTGATCAAAGCGGCTTCGTTATCGGTGTATTGCATGATACTCCTCCTTTGGATGTTGGCGTCAAACAAACGGGAGTATGATACCACAAGATGCTGTGGCTGACTATGCGCGAAGTGACGAAATATACGATGAAAATTTGGTGCAATTCAGACTTGACATCTGCGGCTTTTGTAGTATTTCAGAAAGGTCAGAAACTCATTCCGCGCCGCATTTAACCACTCAACTCTCACGAAGGACATCCTCCACATCGGCGCGCAGCGCGCTTGCGGAATATGTTCTTGCGCCGGCAAGTTTGTTTTGCTCCCTGCGCAGCATTTCCGCAAAAAGCTCCAGCTCTGCCTGACGTTTTTCCCAAAGCGCGATCGGCAGGAATACCATTTCATCGTCACCGCTGCGCGTCAGATAGATTGGCTCCTGCTTTTCGGTCGAGAGCTTCACCATGCCATCGTAGTCATTCCGAAGGGCCGTTGCAGATCGAATCATCATATAGCACCCCTCCAAGGATTTATTCTGACTTTATGATAGACGAATTATGTACTTCCGTCAAGACGTCGCAAGACCGAGCGTTGCTTTCACCGCCTCTTTTGACCGTACACAATCGACAGAAAAGGGAACGCGGGAAAAGAACGGCGCATTTTCCTCCATGTACTTCTGCGCGGCTCGTTCCGTTCTGAATTTCCGCACGGTTGCAACCGTCGGATCGTCGGTGCGGATGGTCATGACGCCGTGCTGCGTCCGCTTTACAAAGTATCCGCGCCATGCTTTCAGAACATAGAACTGCTTCAGCGTATCAAACTTTGATTGCTTGCTGACACGCGGCGGATGATAAAAGCTGCGGCAGGAATCAAAACGGATGGCAATGTTCTGCTCACCGATGCGGGAAAGCGCAGTCAGAAATGTTTCTGTCGTGGAGGCATACGTTGCTTTCTGCGTGTGCCGGGCTGTAAGAACGACGGAATTTCCGTATTGACGGTATTCCTCAATCGTGTGCGCGTTCTTCAGGCCCGCGAGGAACCAGCGCTGAAACTCACCGGCTTCAAAAGCGCTGTTCCGGCTCTTACGCATCCCTCCGCGGTTGCCACTGCTGAAGCCTTCATGGGTTTCCGCGATCTTCTGGATCTCATCGCTTGTAAACAGCAGCCTGCCCCGATATGGGAGATTCAGAACAGACCAGTACCGCTCTGCAATCTCGCGCCCATGCGCGTTAAATTCATAGGTATTGGTCGAGCCACGGCAGACAAGCGGGATAAATCGATTGCCAACAGAAACAAATGCCTTATCGTAATAAATTTCACTGCTCATATTTTTGTGTTCTCCATTCCTTTTTGAGTTTGAAAGCGGCACAGAAAAACTCTGTGCTGCCCAGCTTATATGCGGCTTGATTATGCCGCTTCCTCTTTTGCATCGTGGACTGCCGCAATCAGATTTCGCATACAGCCAAAGAATTTCTGCGAGCATTGACTCTTTTTTGCGCGGTAGTAGGTAACAGAGCCGCAGAAATCCTCTTGAACGGTTGCACTTGTCAACCGTTCTTTGATCCATCCCTGTGTACGGAGCGGCACGTCAATGTGATATTCGCGCATCAAATACAGAATCAACGAGGTTTCCACAAACGAGCCATCGTCTTTGTAATAGCAAAGCGTATCGTTTTTCAATGTGCCGCCGCTGCGGATGATTTGCAGTGCGGCATCAACAGCTTTCTCCTTTTCTGTATTGACAGACTGGTGGTACACACGATCCTGCTCGGCAATCTGTGCCTGCCGGATTTCATCCTCCTGCTGTTTATGCGCCTGATAAATCTCGGAAAGTTGCATACAATGGCCAAGCTCATCTGCCATCAATGCGCCGATATAATCCGGGAAGGTTTTGCCTTCGCTTTCCTTGCTGGCGGTATACCGCATAAGATGCTCATTGAGGATACCGTGGATATAGTCTGCCTGCCGGGGCGATTCTTTGCCCAGATGGTAGATCACAGTTCTCTCGATTGCGACAGCTTCCTCAATAGCGCTCTTTTGCAGACTGTCAAAATACGTTCTCCGATGTTCTGCACCGCCATACAGTTCCCGCATAGCCGGCAAATACCCACAATGTTCGGTCAGAAAATATTCTGTCATGCCAAGCGGTGCGAGGTATCCGCGGATCTCAACGTATAGCAGGTAGCGGTCAGATTCCCCGCGGGGATAGTCTATATCTGGCGTTCCTGCTTTTGTCCAAAGACGATAGCGGTGCTCCCCATCGGAAACATCATAGAGGTGGACAGCACGGATTCTGCGGCCGCCACAGTTAAACATGCCGTTACAAAACAGCGGCATCATCAGCTTTGCATCAGACATCCGGCACCCCTCCATTCATAATGCAGCATGCGGGGACAGCGATGTCCACGTCAATTACCATCAGATACTCCTCGGTGAGATGTTCGTAGCGCCAGCTTGCGTGTAAGTAATGCTGCAAAAGCGCCCGGGAGAACTCCATGCTGAAAGAGCGTGTCTGGTTAGATTCTTCTGGGATCAGATCAGGAAAGTCTACCGTGGTTGCGGAAAGCGCATCCAGCAGACTGTGAAGCTCCGGGATGGAGAACCTTCCGTTTATCGACGCAACGCACCAGTAGTCATAGTCTTCTACCATCCTGCACAGCTGAATCGGACGCTGCAGTAGCGTTGTCAGGTGCTTCGAGAGAATGGATGTGCAATCTTCCCAGCACAGAAGGACTGCGCCAGTGATTCTGGATTGACTCATATAGAACCTCCATTTTGGTCCAGCTGTTCCTGCAGAAATGCAAGCAGCTGGCGTTGATTGTGTTCAAACTGCTCCTGAAAGGACTTGTTCAGGTCATAATTCCAGTAGCGGTAAAACAGAAACTGGAACAGCGAATGCTTGACCTGCGCAGGCGTCAATTGCCGGAGCAGGTTACCGAGCTGTCCAATCGCAGCGTAATCGGCTTTCACAAAGCGGCGGGCATCCTTGGAGAAGTTCTCATAGAACCAGTCGCTGACACGGACGCCGCCTTTGCCAAAGTGATCGGGATAATCTGTGCAGAGAAAATACTCAAAGTCCTTACCGCGCCGCCCTGCATCCACGGTGAATGGATACATTCGGCAGGCACGCGGTCGATGCGCATAGATGCTGCAATGGTTCCCGTTCAGGAAAATGCAGTGCTGATCTTCACCTGTGGTGTTCAGCAGGAAAATCGGGAAAAACGGTTCCAGCGGCATGGGGTGCGCGTACTGCGCACAGATATTCGCCGGTTTGAGGGCTAGCCCTTCGCTTTGAAAATGAAGAGCAAGCTGATAAACGTCGTATGGCTCCAGCATAATCTTGTTTTCTACATGGCGGCAGCAAGCGCCGCACCGCTGGCATTGAAACGCAATTTTTTGATTCCCGGAAACCGGGACGATCTGTTCGTTCATAAAACCTCCTATGGAAAAACCGCAGCCACAAAAACTGTGGCTGCGGTCAGCGGGCCCGGCGGCGATCAGACGGGAGATCGCCGCCGGGTGTTCATTCATGCAGCGACGGCCATCAGAATTGATGCCGCAACTGCTGCTTGAAGCGGCGAAAACTTCACATGATAGTGGGTATTCAGCGTTTCAAACTTTGCTTCCTGTTCATTTTGCACCTGGATGGACGTGACCAGAGAGGTCAGAATGAACTGCCCCTCGTGGTCGATGAGCGCACTGCTGCCAACCTTCAGTGGCCGAAGCAGACGCCCGTGGAGCATCCTTGTGTGCTGATCCTTCATTTTTTTTCCTCCTTCCCGTCCCCACGGAACCGCAGATAGGCGGAATACAGACTCTTGAGCATCCGGCGCACACGCCGCGGGTCCAGCTTGTACCGCACGGCGATCTCCGCAATGCTGTACCCATGCAGACGCAGCAGCGCAAACGCAGCTTGCTGCGGTGTTCCGCATTTTTGCAGTTTCGAAAAGAAAAATGCTTCCGAAAGCTCCGTGTCACAGACGGTCTCCCTGCGGCCGCAAAGCGCACAGTAGGCTTCCTCCGCTTGTCTGCGCCGACTCTCCCCACGCTTCCATGACACGATGCTCTGCTGCATCGCGCGGTAGGCGACGGTGGAAAACGAAAAGCGGCGCAGATGGGCATGGGAACAATAGCGTTCCACGGCACGCAGGTAGCCCATAACGGCAAGATCGTAATATTCGCCAGGATCATACCGCTGCTCCTGCAAAAACGCATAGACCAGCTTGTGATTCTTTTCGGCAAATCGCATCTGCCGTTTGCTTAGCGGAGCAAGCTTTGTTGATTGCTTCTGTTTAGAGCGGCAGCTCGTCGCGTTCGCCGTCAATGACGCCCGGATAGGAAAAGTGGTCGCCGTTGTCGGCAAGCTCCAAGGGAGCCGTGCCGGTGAGTGATTCCACATCGGACTTGTAGTTCTCCACACGCTGTGCCAGAAGCGATTTGACCTGCTCTTTGAAATTTGCTGCGTAGCTTTTAACGGCCGCAAGACCTTCCCCCTCAAGATCCCGTACCTTTCGGAACGTGGCAACACTGTAGGTATAGCCACTACTTTCCGCGCGCTTCAGACCGATCTCCACGATGGCGGAATAGCTGGGGCGCCGGCGGGCGACAAAGGCGAGGTTCATGAAATCATTGAACGGGCGCAGGCTTGTGGGCGGCAGGGAGAGCTGCAGCGGAAGATACTCACCGCTGCGCAGCAGATAGATCTGCCGCATATTCTTGCAGGCTTTTCCGCTGCCGTTTGCCGTACTGCCGAATTGGTTGAATGCACAGGCTGCGCAGACGCCGCCCGGTTCACCGTAGCCCTGCTTGCCGTCGAAGGACTGGCAGAATGGCGGCACGTTGTCGTCGTACTCGCTGCCCTCTGGCCAGTAGGCGTTGGCGAGATGGTGATAGAGAATCACGCCGACGAGCTTGCGCTCATAGTCGGGGTTGTCCGGGTCGTCGCTGCGGATCTCAAACTGCAGATTTCCGCCACCGGGGATCTTGACCCGCTGCATGGTCAGCTGCAGGCCGTCCATATCGTCGGCAAGATCCTCGCTCGAAAAGTCGCTGCCCAGCGCCGTGGGAAGTATAAAATCCTGATACACATCAACTGCGTTGTTATTCTGAAAACTCATAAAAATTCTCCTTTTCAAATTAAACTGTCTGCCGTCATGCGGCAATCCTCGTGACCTGCGCCTGGTTGATTTTCTGGAACAGCAGCGGCGACATCGTCATTACGCTGTAGCCGATCTCCTCCAGCTTCGTTGCGCGGTCATAGCTTTCAACATCCTGACTGAACCGCGTGACAGCGTTTGCGAGACCATAGAGCGTAAAGTCTCCGTCTTCAATCAGATGCTGCAAAACACCCTTGCCTTCTTCCTCTAAGATACCGAAGCTGGAACCGGCGAGCTTGACAAGACCGGGCAGGTCCTGTGTGTTGAGCTGCGCCTGCTTGCTTTCCCGCATCCGATCCAGCACCGTAGAGAATCTGGCTTCGTCAACGGCGGCGCGCACAGTGTCCTGAATTTTCAGGACAAACGCGCGATCTTCTGCATCCAGCGTCTGCTGGGAATAGAGGGCGAAGTTTACATCCGTGGTGTTCACGCGGCCAATGTGCGCCCGGCGGGTGCCGGCTTCGTTCACGACCATGCCGTTGGAGCATACCAGCCGGTAAATAAGCGGCTGAATGTTGACGGCACCAAGTCCTGTCTCGCTGTTGGAGATCATAATGCCGGCCTGCACAATATCACCGGGAACTACCTCTGCCTGCAAGCGCGGATTGACGACCTTCAGATACATCCGGTCGTCGGTGATCTCGCAGCTTTCAAAGTGTGCGCCCTCCATTTCGCCAATGATGGGCAGAACGACGCGGGCGATGTCCAGATTGTCGATGCGGCGATAGCGGTTGCTGAGAAACGCTCTGGCCTTGCCGTCCATCGTGCGCAGCAGCTTCTGTTCCGGCTCCTTCTGGAACCAGCGGTTGACGTTGTAGCTCAGAAGCGCGGGATCGCGCTGGAGCATCCGGTCATAATACTTGCTGGGAATGTCCAGATAGGTGCCGATCTGCTGGTGTGCGGTCTGCTGAATTTCCAGCGGCTCGATCTGGTCGATGCCCTCACGGTCGAGCACACGGATCACAGGGCTGTCGCCCCAGGTATCCATGTGCAGGCGGTCGGTTGCGACCAGATAGTCTGCCTTTGCCTCCTGCTGGCGCAGGATCTCGCGGCTCACATCCTGAATACTGCGTCCGCTTTTCATTTGTGTGTTTCACTCCCTTCTAAAAATTTACCATGATACGGCAATCTCACTGTCATGGACGCTTGCGGTCAGGCCCTCGCTCTCCAACACCTGTCCCAGACGCGGCCAATAGACTTTCGGCGGGAAGGCGGTGAGGTGTTCCTGCGGAATATCCTTTGTGTCGTCGTCCTCATGGACGCACACGCTGCCGTCCTCTTTCAGTGTCAGGCTGCTATGGCCGCGGGAATCCAGATCGGCGATCACACGCTCCAACACTTCACGTCCCTCCACGTCATACCAGACCTGCGGATCGACCGGCTGCTGGTTTG